>JGI26243J51142_1000353_pt1 | contig 22414 bp, 22 predicted proteins | sample SaaInlV_130m_DNA_FD_51142 | JGI IMG/M metagenome (IMG submission 51142)
TCAGTCCAGTTTAATGGATCGTCTTTTGGAATTGGAGTTTTAAATACTTCATAATTATTTTTACCAAACAAAATATCAAATCTTTGGCTGGGTTTAATTCTATGATGCTTGTTACAATCTGCGCACACCCATAAGTTTTGCTCTAAATCTTTTTTAAGAAGAGGACCTCTACAACAACTTGTCCAGTCACTTTTTGCAATATCTTCTTTTGAAGCTCTTTCATGTAAAGCAGTTTTAATCTTCTCACCTGCTTTAATTATTTTAGTAATCCAGTTCATTTAATTTTATTTTTTAATCTTTTCACGATATTAGTAACATTTGTGACAGGATTTTGTCTCTTTTTAATAGAGTTTGAAATTTCTTTGCAAATTGCACTTCCAACTACTAATCCGTCAGCTTTTTTAAGAGATTTTATTGTTTTTTCGGTGATCCCAAACCCTATAACAACATTTTTAGATTTATTTTGATTTTTAATTTTGCTGTATCTTTCAAGTATTTTTCTAGGAGAAACTTTTAACTTTCCTCCAGTAGTTGAGAGCATACTAATATAATAAAGCATATCATGAGAATCTTTAATAATTTTTTTTAATCTTACAGATGAAGTTGTGGGAGAGACTAGTTGAATAAAATTAATTTCTCTTTTTTTGCATTTAGCAGCAAATTTTTTATTTTCAGGATAAGGTAGATCCACAACAATTAAACCATCAACTTTTACTTTTTTACATTTATTTAAAAATTTATCTTCATTGTATTGAAAGATCATATTGTAATAACCCATCAAGATAATTGGTTTAGTCTTTTTTAATTTTTTAAAATCTTTTGCAATGGAAAAAACATCATTAATTTTAATCCCATTTTTAATTGCACGATTAGCACTGGTTTGAATTTGGCCTCCATCAGCAATTGGAGTGTTGTGAGGAAATCCTAATTCACAAATATCTGCATAATTGGAAATTGATTTAAGTATTTCTAGTGACTTCTTTTTAGTATTATCACCAGCAACAGTGTAAGTTAGTAGGGCTGGTCTTTTTTCACTTTTTGCTTTTTCAAAAGCTTGATTTATCAAAGAGACCATTACTTTTTACCCAATCTTTCTCTTAAAATATCCCTATCTTTTTTTGCATCTCCACATGAGTTAACAATGATTATAGTATCTTTGCTTAACTTGGGTGCTATTTTAATAGCTTCTGCAAATGCATGGCTAGGCTCTAAACTTGGATTTAAATTTTCATATTTAGTTACCATTACATGTGCATCGAGAGCTTCTTCGTCTGAAGCATTGGTGTATCTTGCTCTTTTAGTATCTTTTAAAAAACAATGAATAGGGCTAACCCCTGGATAATCTAATCCAGCACTAATAGACTCTGTGTCGTTTATTTGTCCTTCATTATTTTGACAAAGATAGGATGCTGCTCCATGTAAAATTCCAATTTTAGCATTTCTGCTTAAGGGTGCTGCATGAAGTTTTGATTTTTCAGGTCCACCAGCCTCAACACCAATTAATTCAATTTGTTTTTTATTATAATCAATAAACTCACTCCAAAAACCATAGGCAGAACTTCCACCGCCAACACAGTTAATTAGTTTAATTTTATTTGGAATTTTTTTAAATTGTGATTTTAATTGTACTTTTAATTCTCTAGAAATTTGAGCTGTACTCCAGCCACAGATTTTAACAAATATATTTGGACCAACAGTACTTCCAACACACATATGAGTGTTGTCACAATTTGAGACCCAATATCTCATACATTCACTAACAGCATCAACTAGCGTTTGACTACCTGAATAAACTGGAACTATTTCAGCTCCATTTTTTCTCATTGCATCACAGTTAGGCTTTTGTCTTTTAATATCCTTTGCACCCATGAATATTTTACATTTAAGACCAAATTTTTTAGCAGCCATACTAAGCATTTTTCCTGCATAACCAGCTCCAGTATCACCAACGATATATTTCTTACCCATTGCTTTACAGATTAAAGCATGAACAGTTGCGTTATATATCTTGTGCGCACCTCCATTTGCCTCTGAAACAACTTTTGCCCAAATTTGAGCACCTCCTAAATGATTTGTTAGATTATCGAGTTTTACAAATGAAGTAGGGGTTCCAATATAGTTTTTAAAATAAAAATCTCTTTTCTTAAGGAATTTTTTATCTTTTCTTAATTTTTTAAATTCGTTTGTTAAATCTTCTACAGGTTTTTTTAAAGTCTCAGGAATAAAGCTTCCTCCAAATTTACCACCCCAAAATCCGTGTTGATCGTGCTGATCAATTAAAGCAATTCCTTTTTTAAGTTTCATTTTTTATCTGTTTAACTTTATTTAAAAATATATCTATTTTGGATTTATCTTTTACNCCAGAAGTCTCAAGACCCCCAGATATATCTATAATATCTGCTATTTTTTTATAATTTTCAAGATTATCATTCACCTGAATATTTCCTGCTATCATTAGTGGTTTGGTAATCTTTATTTTGTTAATAAGTGAGTGATCAAAAGCCATACTTTTTTCATAACCCTTACTATCAAACAAATAAATGTCAGTTACCTCAGAAAATAATTGATATTTTTCAACATCTGTTTCATCTTTTATAGTTAAAGCAGTAATAATTTTTTTATTATACTTTTGCTTAATTTCTTTTATTTCTTTAGGTGTGCAGTCATAAATTTGATAATAATCAAAAGGAAGGTGTTTAATTTTTTCTAAAATATCTTCATCAGGTTTTACAAGAACTGCTACAAAATTAGATTTCTTTTTATCTAAAGTTAACAGTTCGTTTAACTTTTCAACCTCAACATATCTTGAGCTTTTTTTATAATTACAAATAAAACCAATATATTGGGGTGGGTAGGGATGATTGATTATAAAATCAAGAGTATTGAGATCTGAGATCCCACAGATTTTAGACCCATTGATCATTTATTTAAGTGATCAATTAATCTTTGAATATTATTTTTGATATTTCCTTTAATTAATGATCTTCCCATTACAATGCCGGATACTTTATTTTTAAAAGCATCATTAGGAGTCATTACTCTTGATTGATCGTTAGCACTATCTCCGGGCAATCTTATTCCAGGAGTGACAATAAATAATTTTTTAAATTTTTTTCTAACCATTTTAGCTTCTTGTGCAGAGCAAACTATACCATCACAACCAGATTTTTTTATAAGACTAGCTTGTTTTAAGACTAATTGATCTACCGATTTTGTGTGACCTATTTCTTTAAGAGATTTATTATTAAGACTTGTTAGAATTGTTACTCCTAAAACATTTATATCTTTATTAATTGTTTTAGTTTTTTTCTTAATAGCTTTAAGCATTTCAAGACCACCATTTGCATGGACAGTTATATATTTACATCTTTTTAAATCTTTTAAACTATCTATTGCGGATAGTGCTGTTTGTGGAATATCATTGATCTTCAGATCTAACCAAAAGTCTTTCTTAAAATTTTCTAAAAATTTTCTTCCATTTTTAGAATAAAAAAACTGAAGCCCAAATTTTGGAACAATTTTAAGTTTAGTTGTTTGTGTTTGTTTTATTATTTTTTTTATTTCACTTAAATTAGAGGTATCGCAAGCAACAAAAATGTTTTTATGTTTCATTGTTTAATTTTTTAAACAAGTCTTTTGACATTTTAAAGTGAATTGTTTTTTTTTCTGGCGTGTTAACTTTTTCGCCTGTTTTAGGGTTTCTTGATATTCTTGCTTTTTGAATATTTGTTGAAAATACGCCAAAACCCCTAAGCTCTACTCGGTCTCCTCTTTTAAGAGCTTGTTTGATTTCACCAAGGATAATATTAGTAAATTTTTCGAGGTCTTTCTTTAGAAAATTTGGATAATTATCTGAGAGTTGTTTTAAAAGCTTTGATTTTACAATAGCCAATTTAAATCTTCTGTTTACTCTTTATCTTCTTCTTTTTTCTTTAAATCTTCAGAAAGTGATGAGAAAGGTAAGTTTTTACCAGAACCTTCAGATCCGTATTTATCTAAAGCTTCTTTTTTCTCAATTTCTTCTAATAATTTAATACTTAATGTAATTTTTCTCTTATCTAGATCCATATCCGCTATCGCACAATCAAGTTTTTCACCACCTGTCCATCTGCTTGGTCTAGCATCAGCTGCGTTAATTGCTATTGCTGACTTTTTAATTTGAAAATCCATTTCGCATCCCTCAGGTCTAACAGTTAAACCTTTATTGTCAGTAGAAATAACTTTGACAGTAATAGTTTGATTTTTAGATTTATCATTAAACCAATCAAAAGGATCTGCTTGAGTTTGTCTTAAACCAACTCTAATTTTTTGTTCAGATGCTTTAATTTCAAGAACTTTAACTTTAATTTTGTCACCTTTTTTGTATTTTTCTAATTCTTCTTCACCATTGTTTAGGTAAGTTAAATCATTACAGTGTAAAAAAGCATCCACATCTAAGTCTTCTACTTTAACAAATAATGAGTATTCATTTTTATTAACTACTTCACCTTCAACAATTGTTCCAACAGGAAATTTTGTTTCAAATGTTTCAAACGGATTATCTTGAGTTAATCTATGTGAAATTGCAACACGTCTTTTTTCTTTATCAATTTCTGTGATTATACAATTGATCTCATCACCAACTTTAAACATTTTTTTTGCTGAAATATTTTTTTTAGTCCAGCTAAGTTCACTTGAATGAAGCAAAGTTGTAAGACCTGGTTCTAGTTCACAGAATGCTCCAAAATCCATCAGTTTAACTACTTTTACTTTATAGATTTTATTTAATTCATAATTTTCAATATGCTCAAAAGGGTCAGGTGATAATTGTTTTACTGAACATCCAACCTGTAGTTTTTCTTTATCAACTGTGATTACTTTTAAATCATGTTTTTCACCAATATTGAAAACTTCATCAGGATGATTTACTCTAGAATAAGAAATTTCCTGTAAGTGAACCAAAACATCTAGCTCACCATTAACGTTAAAGAAACATCCAAAAGAACTGTAGCCTTTTACTTCAGCGCCTTTGATAATATCTCCAACATTATATTTCTCTATAATTTTAGCTTTGTCCTCTTTTTTGAAGGAGGAAATAATTTCTCTTCTTGAAACACAAGCATTACCTCTAATTTTATCTAACTTAATTAATGCAAATTTTTGAGGTTCGTTCATTAAGTGACTAATATCTTTTAATGGTTTATCTGAAATTTGTGATCCTGGTAAAAACATTAGCGAGCCAGTATCTATGTGTTCAACGATACATCCGCCTTTACATTTGGAGGTAATTTTACCCATGATTGGCTCATTATTTTCATAAGCTGCAACCAGCTTATCCCATCCAGCTATCTTTTGGGCTTTACTAGCAGAAACTAAAACTTCACCATGTTTGTCTTCAATTTTTTCTAATAAAACTTTAATTGTTTCGCCAACTTTAATTTTATCAGCAAGACCCATGCTTTTAAGTTCGTTAATATCTAATACAGGTTCACTTTTTAAACCTTCAACAAATAGGAAAACAAATTTTTCAGTAATTTTGTTAATTTTACCTTCTATGATTTTACCTTCTTCAATTTGTACTTTTGAAAGTTGGCTGTTAAGTAGTTTTTCGAATTCTTGAGATGCTGTGCTTGATAAGTCTTTGTAAATTTCCATTAAATATTAATTTTCCCGTCTATAATTTTTTTTATTTTTAAAAAACACGCTCTTTTAGATAAATTTGTGGTGTTTATCAATACCGAATCTTTTGTTTTTTTTAGAGGTGAGATTTTTCTATTATAGTCACTTTTGTCCCGTTTTTTGATACTTTTAAGGACTTCTTCATAAGAAATTTTTTTTTTTAACTTTTTTAGCTCTTTATATCTTCTTAATGCCCTTGTTTTTACATTTGCAGTAATAAAAAACTTAAATTCAGCATCAGGTATAATATTGTAAGTGATGTCCCTGCCATCTAAGCAGGATCCTTTATATTTTTTAGGAGGATTATATGCAAAATTTAACTGAAAAGAGTGAACAAGCATTCTTGTGCTTTTTACCTTTGATATAATGGATGCTTCTGTACCCACTTCATCTGATAACAAAGCTTTATTAGCTAAGTCTTTAACTTTCAAAGATTTAATTTTTAATTTTATAAAATTTTGACCAAATTTTTTTGGAAATTTTAATTTTAAATAAGCAATCATTCTATAAATTTTTCCAGTATCTAGGTAAAATAAATCATACTGTTTTGAGATAGCTTTTGCTAATGTGCCAGCTCCAGCCGCAGCCGGTGAGTCAATTGCTATTTTTAAAATATTTTTTCTTTTAATCATTAATTTTTTAATTCATCTATAATTTTAAGAAAATTAGGAAATGATGTCTTAATAGAATCTTTATCATAAATATGCCATTCACCTCCAAATGAAAGACTTGCTATTACAGAAGTCATAAATACTCTGTGATCTTTTAAGTAATTTTTGATAATTATTTTTTTCTTAATTTCTAAATTTGGGTTTCCATAAATTTTTATAGAACCATTAGTTACAATATTTTTCACACCCATCATGTTGAGAATTTTTGCACCCCATTTAAGTCTTGGACTTTCTTTTTGATTTAATTCAGCCAAATCTTTAAAATAAGAAATTCCTTTAGCTTTGGCTGCAACTAAAAAAATAATTAAAAATTCATCTATAGCTCCACTATTAAGATTCGTAGGACAATTAATTGCTTTTAGCTTTTTGCTACCTTCAATTTTAATATCAGCTAATTTTTCTCCTTTATAGGTTCGTTGATTTTGAAAAATAATATTTGCACCCATCTTTTTCAAAATAGAAATAACCCCTATTCTTGAAGGGTTAATATTTACATCTTTTATAAGTAATTTAGAATTTTTAGACAATGTGGTTAAAATAATAAAAAAAGCACTTGAACTGATATCTGATGGAATTTTATAATCAAATGGTTTTATTTCTTTTACTTTTTTTACTTTGATTAGGTCATGATTTTTTTTATTTTCTACTGTCACAGGAAGTTTGAGATATTTACACATTAATTCGGTATGATTTCTTGATTTTTTTGCTTTTATCAAAGTGGTACCATTTGTTCTCATACCAGCAAAAATTACAGCACTTTTACATTGTGCTGAGCCTTTATTTTCTGAGTATGATATTGGTTTCAAATTCTTTGAACCATAGATTGTTAAAGGTAAATTTTTTTTATTTTTTAGTTTAAAAATTCCTCCAAATTTACTTAAAGGATCTGAAATTCTTTTAAAATCTCTTGTAGATAAACTTTTGTCACCAATAAGTTTTATTGGTTTTGCAGTATTAATTAAAAGTCCCAGGATAAGTCTTCCTAATGTTCCTGAATTTTCAGCATTAAGGGTTAAGTTTTTTTTATATTTAAAGCCATCTATGCCTTTTCCATAAATTTTACAGAATTTACTGTTTAGGATAACTTTAATTCCTAATTTTCTAACTGTTTTGATTGCAGCTTTGACATCCTCTGAAATTAACAAGTTTTGAGCTTTAGAATTTCCATTTGCTAGTGATGCAAGCAAAACCCATCTAATACTGATGCTTTTATCACCGCTTACAATAATTTTTTTATTAAAGTTTTTTAATTTTTTTTTTATTACTATTGAGTTAGGCATTGACACTTATTTAAAACTAAAACTCTCTCCAAAATAGGCATTCTTAGCATTAATATCGTTTACTAGTTTTGATGGTGTATCTTGAGCTATAACTTTTCCGTTATTTAAAATCATTGCAACATCAACACAGGCAAGTAAGTCTCGAGCTTGGTGATCGCAGATGCAGATTGTTATAGTGTTTTCTTGTTGTAAGTTAACAATAGTTTCTTGTAACATTTTAATTGTTAAAACATCAAGTGCCGCAAAACATTCATCTAATAGTAATACTTTTGGTTCGCTTAGAAGCGATAAAGCAATCACCAACTTTTTCTTTTGGCCTCCAGATAAAAATTTTGCTTTTATGTCTTTTAAATTATCAAGCTCAAACTTTGAAATTAAATAATTTATTTTATCATGTCTAAAATTTTTATTCTCAATTACAATCTCACTTATTGCTTTTAGGTTGTCATGAAGTGTAAGTTCATTAAAAAAACCTCCATATTGNGGAACATAGCCAACTCTAAATTTTTTACTTCTTAAATAAATTGGGTATTGAGTTACATCTTCTCCATTAATTTTAATTTTTCCACCTTTAGGACTAATTAATCCTGTTATAAGGTTAAAAATTGTTGATTTGCCAACACCATTTGGTCCAAGCATCCCAAAAACTTGTCCTTCATTGATCTTAAAATTTATATTATCTAAAATTAGTCTATTTCCATAAGCAAGAGAAATATTTTCAAATTCAATTACTGAATTTATTTTTTTAAATGATTTAATTCTAAATTTTTTTATGACTGCCATTTTAATCTTTGCTTTTTATATTTACTTTTTTGTTATCTTGAAACATAAAAATTTTTGTATCTTTTGTAGTTATATTAATTTCAATAACATCTGCTTTTAAAATATTTTCTAAATTTGTATAAATTACATTTCTTGAGATAATCATTGAATTTCTTTGCATTGAAAAGTCAAGATACTCACCTGTAATTTTATTTTCTAGATAATTGATTATTACATTTTTTGAAAAAATTGTATCAAAATTGTTAGAATTATATCTGCCATAATCTGAAGTAATAGTTACATTATTTGTATTAGCCAATTTGATAAAAGCTTTNACATCTGTAAGATAGATTACATTGGGTTTGTCATAATCTATCTCCCCCTGTGATGCGTTTACAATATACTCATTTCCTTTTGCATCTTTTGATGAATAACTGACATTCTCCATAATATTTGAGTTATATGAATCATCATCAGACACAACTTTATCTACTCTTAAAACATTCTTTTCTTTCGAATATTTATAATATGAAATTATTGAAATTATTGAAATAAATATAGTTATACAAATTGTAAGATTTTTTTTTTTCATCTACACAATATCAGAGGCAAGAATATTATGAATGTGTATCACTCCAATTGTTTTAAATTGATTTCTTTTATTATAAACACTTAATGAGGTAATTTTTTTAGCATTCATTAGAGTCAGTGCTTTTGCAGCCAACATATCTTTATCAACACTTATTGGATTTTTTGTCATAACATTTTTTACTTTAAGTGAATGTAAATCATTTTTCTTTAGTCTAAATCTTCTAATTTGACCATCTGTAATAATACCTGTAGTTTTTTTATTTTTATTTTGAACAATTAAAAATCCAAGTTTTTTTTTAGTTAGTATTTGAAGTGCTATCTTCATCTTGAGGCTTTCTTGAACGAATGGGATTTTATTACCTGTAACCATAAGATCTTCAACTGTTTTTAATTGTGCACCTAAACTACCTGCTGGATGAATCTTTTTAAAATCTAACTTGTCAAATTTCTTATATTGCATAGCTGCAATAGCCAAGGCATCACCAAGAGCAAGCTGAACAGTAGTACTTGATGTGGGAACTATACCTCCCGACTCACTGACTTGTGGAATTAATAATTTTATATCTGAAGCTTTATATAAAATAGATTCTTTTTTTGACATAATTCCAATTAATAATATTTTATTTCTGTTTGCATATTGAATTATATTTTTGAGTTCATTAGTTTGTCCAGAATAGCTTATTAAGATTAAAACATCTTTTTTTTGGATAGAGCCTAAATCACCATGAGAAGAATCACTTGCAGATAAATTAAATGAAGGTGTTCCAACTGATGATAGTGTAGCTGCTATCTTGGATGCTATAAGGCCACTTTTTCCAACACCACAGACAATTACTTTAGATTGGCATTTTGCTATCTCGATTACAGCTTTATCAAATGAACTTCCAATATTTTTTTTTAATTTTTGTAATCCTTTAATTTCAAGATCAATTACATCTCTAGCAACTTTAGTAAATTTTTTTTTAATCATTAGTGTGACCAGATATCTTCTTTAAATAAAGCAAGATCAAGATCAACTCTAGTTTTTAGAAATTTTAGACAATCTTGATAAAGCTCCATTCTATTTTCTCTTTCTAGTATTTTGTTGAGTTCGTTATGAATTTTGTGTAGATATATTACATCGTTTGAACAGTATTTCATTTGGTCAGAAGTTAGCTCTCCTCCAAAATCAGAAGTTTGAAACTGTTTACTGACATCAATATTTGTAAATGCCTTGATTAAAGTTTTTAAAGAATGAGAATCGGTAAATGTTCTTGCAAGTTTAGATTGAATTTTTGTACATTCCACATTTTTGACATCAGTTTTTAAATAATATTTAATATGAGCTAGATCCGCTCTAGCATAGTGAAAAATCTTTTTTATATTTTCATCGCTTAATATTTTTATTAAGTTAGGGGCATTATAAGTTTGTCTATCTAATTGGATTATATGAGCATCTGAATTTCCTGAAGATATCTGTATTAAACAAAGTGGATCACGCCTAACATTTAAACCCATAAACTCACCATCTACAGCTAATGAAGTGTTGCCCAATTTAAAATCATCTGGTAGATCATTTTTGTGCAATTGAATATTAATACTCATTTTTAAACATATATAATAGAAATTTTATGAAAGCAAAAAAAGTTCTAATTTTTGGTGGTAGTGGTCAAATTGGTAGAAACTTAATTAGAAAACTTACCAAGAATAATTATATAGTTACCGTTGTAACAAGAAACATTCATCAAAAAAGCTATATTATTAAAACACAAGCAAATGCTGGTTATATTGATATTGTAGAAGCAAATATTTTTGATGAAAATAAAATTAGAAATCTTTTTAAAAAAGCAGATATTTGTATCAACTTAATAGGAATTTTGTTTGAAAAGAAAGGGGGGAACACATTTAAGAATATTCACTCTATTTTTCCATCCTTATTATCTAAACTTTGTAAGCAATATAATTTAAAGCATTTTATTCACTTATCAGCTTTAGGAATAAATGATGCAATAGACTCAGACTATGCAAAAAGTAAATTGGAGGGAGAGGCTAATGTATTAAAGAATTTTCCATTAGCAACAATTTTAAGACCTTCAATTGTATATTCGGTAGATGATAATTTCACAACTAATTTTATGACTCTTCTAAATAGATTGCCAATTTTTCCTCTTTACCATGAGGGCAAAACAAAATTTGCACCAATTCATTGCTCAGATTTAACAGATACAATTAATTATGTAATTTCAAAAAATATCTACTCTAAAATAATTGAATGTGTTGGACCTGAAATAATATCTTTTAAAGAGTTATTACAAAAATTATTAAATTTAATTAATAAGAAAAGAATATTAATACCTTTGCCATTACTGCTAGCTCAATTTTCGGCAAGGTTTTTTGAAATATTGCCAAATCCTTTACTTACTAGAGATCAATTAAGACTACTGAAATATGACAATATTTCATCTGGCAAATATAAAACTAACTCAGAAATTGGAATTCCTAGTGTTAGATTTTTTGACCAAGAAGTTAAAAAATATTGTTATATGTGGAGAGAAGGTGGCCAGTTTTCTACTGAAAAATATATTTCTGAAGATTTGAAAAATAAAGTTAGTTAAAAAAATTTAGGCTAACTGTATTTTTTTTTCTATAAATTCTGGAACTTCTTCTTTTTCTGTGACTTCTTCTTTTTTACCTTTGGGTTGATATGCATACAGAAGGTGTAATTTACAGTAAGAAAAATCTTTTAAAGACGATCTACCACAGAAATAAAACGATTTTTCATCTGGGTGACCTATTGGCCATTTGCAAGAACTTTCGTCAAGCTCTTCTAATTGTTTAGGGTTTTCTGGCTCAAAATCTTTTTCAATGATTAAAGATTTAAATTTACTTTTTCTAGCTCTCTTGGTTTTATTATTGTTTTCTTCGAGAGAATTTTCAAAGTTTTGATTTGAAGTAGCAGTTCTAGTTTTAATTTTTGCTGATAAATTTAATCTATGAGCCTTTCCAATTACTGCATTTCTACTGATACCACCTATAATTTCAGCAATTTGACTTGCCGTATTACCTTTACCCCAAAGTTCTTTTAGTTTTGATACTTTTTCTTCGTTCCAGCTCATTATCTATATGTTGTATTATGTTTTCTAAAAATAACAATATACTGATACAAAATATAAATAAACAAGCAATATCTCAAAGTTATCAACATAAATAAGCTTAAATTTGTTTACATATATTTTCAATCATAACTTGTATCTAATTATTAAAATTTATAAAAACTGACCTAAAATTATGAGCTATTTAACAAAAAATTATAATAGAAAAAAAATTTCTTTTAAGAGGGGAAAAGGTAGCTTCTTATATTCTGTTGATGGGAAAAAATATTTAGATTTTGTTCAGGGAATAGCTGTAAATTCATTAGGTCACACTCATCCCAAATTAGTCAAAACAATTAACGCTCAATCTAAAAAACTTTGGCACGTTTCAAATGCCTTTGTAATCCCAGAAGGGGAAAAGTTAGCTAAAAAGTTAGCTAAAAAAACTTTTGCTGATTATGTTATGTTTCAAAATAGTGGTGCGGAGGCAACAGAGGCGGCAATAAAAGTTGCTAGAAGATATTTTTATTCAATNGGAAAGCCAAAAAAAAATAGAATTTTATGTGTAAAAAANTCTTTTCATGGCAGAACCCTAGCTGCAATTTATGCTAGTGGATCAAAAAAAATGACTGAGGGATTTGGACCAAAAGTTGGAGGATTTGATCATTTTGAATTTGGAGACCACAAATCTTTAAAAAAAAAGATTACAAAAAATACGGCAGCTATAATGGTTGAAACTATTATGGGTGAAGGTGGTATAAAAGTAATACCTGATTGGTGCTTAAAAGAATTAAGAAAAATTTGTAATAAAAAAAATATATTATTAATATTAGATGAGGTTCAGTGTGGAATTGGAAGATCGGGAGATTTTTTTGCTTTTGAAAAATCTAAAGTAAAGCCTGATATAGTACCAATTGCAAAAGGGATTGGTGGTGGATTTCCAATTGGAGCAGTGTTAATGAATAAAAAAGTTGCAGCAGGCATGACTGCTGGAACACATGGTTCAACTTTTGGTGGAAATCCTTTGGCTATGGCTGTTGGTAATTCTGTAATGGATATTATTGCTAATAAAAAGTTTTTAAAACATGTCAAAAATATTTCAAAATATTTTTTATTAAATCTCAATAAAATTAAAGAAAAATATCCCAGAGTTATAAAAGAGATTAGAGGAAGAGGTTTACTGATTGGAATACAGCTTCATACTGATCAAGCTAATTTTATTAAAAAATTAATGGAGAATAAATTGTTAACTATTAGAGCCGTTGAAAATGTTGTTAGAGTTTTGCCGCCGCTTAATGTAAAAAAGAATGAAATCGATCAGGCTTTAAAAATAATTAAAAAAGTTTGTTCAGAAATAAAATAAAATGAAACATTTTATAAATTTAAAAGATATTCCAGCTAATGATCTTAAAAAAATTATAGCTGATGCAAAAAAAAGAAAAAATTTAAGAAAAAAATTAAATACACTAGAAGTTGATAAAGGAGCTCCGTTAAAGGGTAAAATGCTAATCCAAATGTTTGAAAAATCAAGTTTAAGAACAAGAATTAGCTTTTATCTAGCTATTAAGCAGCTTGGTGGTGGAACATTAACCCTCAGATCAAATGAACTTCATCTTGGTCAAGGAGGAGAAAGTATAGCAGATACTGCAAAAATACTCTCAACTTATGGTGATGGATTTATGTTGAGAACTGATAGTGATGAAAAAGTTGAAAATTTTAGAGATCATTTAACAATCCCNGTAATTAATGGTTTAAGNCCATCCTCACATCCAACACAGGTACTTTCAGATGTGTTTACTGTTGAAGAGATAAAGAAAAAAAAAATTTCAAAATTAAACATTTGCTGGATTGGAGACTCCAATAATGTTTTGGATAGTTTAATTGCAGCTTCTGTTAAATTTTCTTTTAAATTAAGCATAGGATGTCCAAAAAAATTTGAACCTAGTAAAGAAGTTAGAAACTGGGTAAAGAGAAATAATAAAAAAATATTCATTTATAATGATCCAAAAAAAGCTGTTAATGGAGCAGACGTAATATTCTCAGATAAAGTTATATCTTTAAATGATAAAGTTAATAAAAAGAAAAAAATTGATCATTTTAAAAAATTTAAGATTGATAAAAAATTAATGTGTTTTGCAAAAAAAGATTGTATTTTTCTTCACTGTTTACCTAGGGGATCTGAAGTGAGTGATGAAGTTTTTTTAGGAAAAAAATCTCATGTATGGCAACAAGCATTGAACAGAGTTCATGTCCAAAAAAGCATTCTATTATATTGTTTTGGAAAATTAAGGTAGTGGTACAGGACTATCTGAATTTTGATTCAAGTATTTTATAATTGATGCTCTATCTTTTTCTTTTCTAAGACCAGCATAAGCCATCTTTGTACCTTTAATATATTTTGCAGGTTTTTTAAGAAATCCATTTAATTCCTCAAAAGTCCAATTTTTATCATAAGTAGCTAAAGCTTTTGAGTATTTGTAATCAGCAACTCCTCCAACTTTTCTCTCAACCACATTATATAACGCTGGACCAATTTTATTTTTACCACCTTTTATTATTGAATGACAAGCAGCACATTTTTTAAAAATTTTTTTACCCGCAGCTATATCGCCCATTGCCATTAACGCAGCTATATCAATTTTTTCTACCACAGCCGTTTCTACAGATGATGACACAGTTGTAGCTTGCTCCACTTCAACTGCATATCCTGGAGTTTTAGGTTTTTCTACGTGAAATATAATATTTGATAGTTTGCCAATACCGATTACTAAAAGAGCAACCATCAATACAGCAGCTATAATTTTATTTAATTCAAACGAATCCATATTTCTAAATATTATTTTAAACATATAACATGATAAATTAAAAAATTACCAAAATTTAATGTATAATTTTGCCTCTATTTCTATTTAATGGGTATAATAAATTGAAAAATTAATGAAAACATTAACCATTATACCATCTAGATTATCAGCCACAAGATTGCCAGGTAAGCCCTTGTTAAAGATAAATGATTTATCAATTATTTCACACGTATTTAGAAAAGCTCAAGAAGCAAATCTAGGAGAGGTTTTTGTTGCAACTGAGGACCAAGAAATAGTCGATGATGTCACAAATAACGGAGGTAATGCTATTTTAACAAGCAGAGACCACAAAACTGGAACTGACAGAATTTATGAAGCATTAAAGAAAATAGACCTTAAAGGTATTGATTTAATAATGAATTTACAAGGTGATGAACCAGCAATAAACATTGAAGATATTATTAGTTTAAATAGAAAAATGATAAATAGTAAGTCGAGAATAGGAACTCTTGCATCAAAAATTAAAGATTTTAAAGATTTAGAAAATGAGAATATTGTAAAAGTAATAACTGAAAAAAATTTAGAAAAAGATCCATTTTCAGAGGCTAAGACTTTTATAAGAAATTCTTCAAATAAAGATAACATTTATCATCATATAGGAATTTATTGTTATTCATCCGCAGCTCTTGAGGAATTTGTTAAATTGAGTCAGTCTCAAAATGAAATTAAAAATAGATTAGAGCAACTAAGAGCTTTAGATAATGATATTAAAATAAATGTAGCGCTTGCTAAATCAAGTCCAATTGGGGTTGATACTGAAGAAGATTATCTGGCCTTAAAAAAAATTATGGAATATAAAGTTTAATGAGTAAGATTTATTTTCAAGGTACTTTTGGAGCATATTCTCATTTGGCAGCTTTATTAGTTGACCCAAAAGCAGAGATAATACCTTGCAAAACTTTTGATGATTGTTTTAATAATGCAGCATTAGAACCTGAATGTAGAATAATTATTCCAGAATCAAACAGAATTACAGGAAATATTGGTATTGAATATTTAATTTTTAAATACAGATTAAATATTTATACGGAGCATTTTCAAAAAATTGAACATAATTTATTAGGTCAACCAGGAGCAAAACTTAGCGATATAAAAGAAGTGTATTCTCATGCCCAAGGTTTGTCTCAATGTTCAAAATTTATAAAAGATAACAATATAGCAGAAAATATTAGAGCAGACACAGCAGGGTCTGCAGAGATGATTTCAAAGACCAAAGATAAAAAGCAAGCTGCGATAGCCTCTTCATTAAGTGCAGAAATTTATGGTTTGGATATTATTAAAAAAAATATTGAAAATGAAAGCGGAAACTTAACAAGGTTTTTAGTTATGGGAAAAAATATTGCTCAACCTGAGTTTGGAAACAAAAAGTATATCACTTCTTTTTTGTTTAAGCTTAAAAGTAAGCCAGCTGCTCTTTACCANTCTCTTGGAGGGTTTGCGATTAATGGTGTAAACTTAACAAAGTTACAAAGTTATCCAGAAAAAAATACATTCGATTCCTTCTTTTTTTTATGTGATTTAGATGGACATATTGAAGATCCAAAAGTCCAAAAATCATTAGAAGAGTTAGGTCTTCATTGTGAGGATTTTCACGTCTTAGGTGTTTTTGAGGCAGATAAATTAAGAGAGAAAAAAAAATAATCTTTTCTTGTAGAATAGAAAATATAACTGCTATAATAGTTTCGGAGGCTAGAGGTGGATGCTGCTTGAACCCGACCAGATCTTAACGGAAGCAGTCGTAGAGACAGTTATTCAGGTTCTAGTCTCCTAAAAATTAAAAAATGAATAATAACTCAAAAGTACTAGCATTAAAGTATAGACCACAAAGTTTTGATGATCTTATAGGTCAAGAAGTTGTGGTAGAAACTATAACCAATTCAATAAAAGCAAATAAAGTTCCCAATGCTTATTTATTTACCGGAATAAGAGGAATTGGTAAAACTACGACTGCAAGAATAGTTGCTAAAGCTCTCAATTGTTCAAATGGTATAGAAAATTTATGTAAAGAAAATTTATGTGAAAATTGTGAGGCTATAACAAACTCAAGTCATATTGATGTTCTTGAAATGGANGCTGCAAGTAAAACAGGTGTGGATGATGTTAGAGATTTAATTGAATTTTCAAGATATGGGCCTACTTCAGCAAAATATAAAATATTTATCATTGATGAAGTTCATATGCTAAGTAAACAAGCGTTTAATGCATTATTAAAAACACTTGAAGAACCACCTGAATATCTTAAATTTATTTTCGCAACTACTGAAATTAAAAAAATTCCAATTACTGTAGTATCTAGATGTCAAAGATTTGATCTATCTAGAATTAAATCATCAGAATTATTTGAATTTATAAAAAAGATAAAGGATAAAGAAAATGGCAAAGNTTCAGACGATGCTTTAAAATTAATTATTAAGATATCAGAAGGATCTGTAAGNGATGCTTTATCCTTACTAGATAGAGCCCTATTAAGTTTAGACGATAATACAGAATTAGATCTACATGCAGCGCAGAAAATTTTTGGTTATTTTGACAAATCTCAATTAATTGATTTATTTCAATTAATTTTAAATGGTGAAGAAAACAAGGTGATCAATATTTACAGAAAAATATATGATCAAGGAGTTGAGCCAAAAGTTTTTATTAATGATTTTTTAGAACTTCTTTATTATTTTAAAAATATCAATTCATTAACTTTAGAAAGCACCAATTTTTCTCTTAATGATGAGGAGTTTACAAGAATTAAAGATATATCTAATCAAGTAGATACAGAGGTTTTAATTCTATTTTGGCAATTTGCAATCTCATCGCTTGAAGAATTAGATATCGTCTCTAATCAACATTTATCAATTGAAATGTTCTTAATAAGATTAATGCATTTAAGTTCTATAAAATCAAAAAAAACACCTGATTTTAATATGGATGAAAGCTCAGAAAGCACAGTGGCCCCAAAAAAAACTGACATAGAAAATGTTACACAAGCTATAGATCAAATTAAAAATATCGCTCAAGAAAAAAAAAATAAACCGGAAATTGAAATAGAAATTAAAGCAATAGATAAAAGTTTAATTAATTCATTTAATGATTTGTTAGATGCTTGTTTAGAAAAAAAAGAAATCAAATTAAAATATGAGTTAGAAAAAAATGTTAATCTAGTTAAATTTGAGAGAAATAGAATAGAAATTTCTTTCAATGATAATTTAGATAAAGATTTTGTTAAAGATTTGTCNGCAAAACTTTTTGAATGGACNAGTGAAAGATGGATAATTACATTTAGTAAATCTAAAGGTGAAATGTCTGTAAAAGAGAAACAAAAAAATAAAAGAGAAGAATTAATAAATGAAGTTAAAAATTCAGAAATCTATAAAGCTTTAATAGAAAAGTTCCCAGATGCTGAATTGACCGATGTTAAATTAAATAAAAAAGAGAATTAAAATGACCGATTTTACAAAAATTTTAGATAAAGCTAAGGAGCTTGAGGCTAAAATGAAAGAAAGCCAAGAAAAAATTAAAGAGATTAGGGCTGAGGGTGTTTCTGGATCTAATTCAGTTAAAATTACACTTGATGGAGAAGGTGAGATGCAAAATATTAAATTATCTGATGATATAATGAAAGAAGATAAAACTATTATAGAAGATTTAATAGTTGCTGCTCACAACAGTGCTAAGTCCAATCTTAAATCAAAGACCACAGAAGAAATTTCAAAAGCTACAGGAGGTTTTGGAATACCTGGTTTTAAATGGCCATTGTAATTGATGCAAAATATTAATGAGATTGAAGAATTAATAAAGTTAATATCAAAACTTCCTGGTTTGGGCCCTAAGTCAGCAAAAAGAATTGTTTTAAAATTAATTAATAACCGCGATGAACTTGTNAAGCCTATGGCTATTACGTTAGATCAAGTTTATAAAAATGTAACCAGGTGTAGTTCNTGTGGGTCTTTAAAATCAAATTCAAATGGTTGTATTAATTGTGAGGATACAAAAGAAAAATATACTAAAATTTGTGTAGTTGAGGATATTGCTGACCAATGGTCAATTGAAAATTCAAATATTTTTCAGGGTTACTTTCATATTTTGGGAGGAACTATTTCCTCTGTTGGACAAAGAAAAGAAGATCTTTTAATCAACTCGCTAGTAGAAAGAGTGAATAGAGAAAATATTGAAGAAGTAATATTAGCAACAAGTGCAACTGTTGAAGGACAAACTACTGCATATTATATTCAAGATAGTTTAAAAAATACTAATGCAAAAATTACTAAATTAGCTCAAGGACTACCAGTTGGGGGTGAAATTGAAAATTTAGATGATGGAACTTTATTTTCAGCTTTTAAAAATAGAACTGGTTTAAAATCTTGATCAAATTGATTTTTTCATTAATCTATTAAAATGAAGTAATGGTTCTGTATATCCTGATGGTTGATACTTTCCATGAAAAACTAAATCACAAGCTGCCTTAAAAGCTATTGATTTTTCAAAATTTCCAGACATAGGTTGATAAGGATCCTGGTCTTTCATACTACTATCTTTAAGGTTTTGGTAATCAACAACTTTAGCCATTTTTTTCATAATTTCTAAAACTTGTTTTTTACTACAAACACCATGATGTAACCAATTTGCAATATGTTGACTACTTATTCTGCAAGTTGCTCTATCTTCCATTAANCCTATACCATTAATATCAGGAACTTTTGAGCATCCTACTGATTGATCTATCCATCTCACAACNTATCCTAAAATACCTTGAGCNTTATTTTTTAGCTCCTTTTCAATTTCATCTTTTGACCAGTTGGGATCATTATTGACTGGTATTGTGATTAAGTAATTTAAATTAGCTGGTTTTCTTTTTTTTATTTTTTGATGTAAAGAAAAAACATCAATTTCGTGATAATGCAACGCGTGGATAGCAGCTGCAGTTGGAGAAGGGACCCAAGCACAATTTGCTCCTGACANGGGGTGTGCAATTTTTTGAGACATCATTTCATCTAACAAGTCTGGCATAGCCCACATACCTTTGCCTATCTGTGCTTTACCAGAAAAACCACACATTAAACCTATATCAACATTATTGTTTTCATAAGTTTTTATCCATTTAGTTGATTTCATATCGCCTTTTAATACCATTGGACCAATTTCCATAGATGTGTGAATTTCATCACCAGTTCTGTCTAAAAATCCTGTGTTAATAAAAAATACTCTCTTTTTTAAAATTCTAATACATTCTTTAAGATTAACTGAAGTTCTTCTTTCTTCATCCATTATCCCACACAAGATTTGGTTTTTTTTTAATTTTAAAACTTTTTCAACTTTCTCAAAGATAAGATTGGTAAATGCACACTCCTCTGGTCCGTGCATTTTTGGTTTTACAATATAAATTGAATTGGTTCTTGAATTACCTTTTCTTTTAAAATCGTGAAGACAAGCAGTAGAAGTTATAAAAGCATCTAAAATTCCTTCAGGACATTCTGAACCATCTTTCAAAAGAATTGCATGATTTGTCATTAGATGGCCTACATTTCTGTTTAATAATAATGATCTTCCATGTAATTTTATTTTTTTATTTTTAATTGAATTGTATTCTCTGTCAGAGTTTAATTTTCTTGTAATTATCTTTCCTTTTTTCTTAAATTTTGAATTAAGAGTTCCCTTCATTAACTNTAACCAATTTTTATATCCCAAAACTTTATCTTCAGCATCAACTGCAGCAACACTATCTTCATGATCACAAATTGTTGAAATAGCTGACTCTAAGATAACATCATGAATTTTTAATGGGTCTTGGTTACCTTCAGGATTATTTTTTTCTAACTTTTTATTATGATCAAATAATATATCTATATGAAGATTATTATTTACAAACAAAAGAGATGATAATTTATTTTTATCTTTTTTATATCCAACTAATTGTTTTTTATTTTTTAATTCAATGTTTAATTTTCCATTAGTTATATTTGGTATTTTGTNCAAATTTTTCCAACTTATATTTTTAAGAGGTATATATTTGTCTAGAAGATTTCTNACATATTCAATAACTTTTTTTCCTCTTATTGGATTATAAGTTTTACCTTTTAATGCACCTTTGATTTCAGGAATTATATTTGAACCATATAGACTATCATAAAGACTCACCCATCTTGCGTTGGCAGCATTTAATAAAAATCTTGCATTAGTCACGGGACAAACTAATTGAGGACCACAAATACTTGAGATCTCTTTATCTACATTTTTAGTTTCAATTTTAAAGTTTGGGCCTGATTTTTTAAGATAGCCAGTTTTTTGTAAAAAAATTTTATATTCATTAAAATTGAATTTCTTTTCTTTTCTTTCAAGATGGAAAGAGTCTATTGATTTTTGTATTTTTTCTCTTGTCTCTAAGAGTCTTTTATTTTTTGGTGATAAATCATGTGCAGTTTTACTGAATCCTTTCCAGAATTGATTGCTTGAAATGCCAGTTCCAGGAAGCAATTCTTTATTAACAAAACCTAAAAGCACATGTGAGACTGATAAATCGCAAGTTTTTATGAATTTTTCTTTTTTTTTCATTAGTTTTTATTATATCATTTTATTGTCAAATTTTAGTTTATAAAGAAATTAATATGAAAAATTATCTTAATTTTGAAACAGACATTAAAAATCTAGAGTCTGAGATAGAAAAATTAAAAGATCCATATAATCAAGATGGTCTTTCCGAGGTAGACACTCAAAAAATATCTAGTACTCAAGCTGAGCTTGATGAAAAATTAAAAGACATCTATTCCAACCTTGATCCTTGGCAAACTACGATGGTTGCTCGTCATGAAGATAGACCAAAATCAAAATTTTTTATCGATAATTTGTTTGATGATTTCATTTCTTTATCAGGAGACCGTTATTATGGCGAGGATAAATCTGTTTTAACTGGATTTGCAAAATTTAATGGCACTTCAGTTCTAGTAATAGGTCAAGAAAAGGGTGAAAATTTAGAAACTAGAATTGAAAGAAATTTTGGGATGATGAGACCAGAAGGTTATCGTAAAACAATTCGATTAATGAATTTAGCGAACAAATTTAATATACCTATAATTTCTTTCATCGATACACCTGGCGCATATCCAGGTGTTGGAGCAGAGGAAAGAGGTCAAGCCGAGGCTATTGCTAAATCAATTGAGTGCTGTATGGAGCTTAAAGTTCCAACCTTAGCTATTATTATTGGTGAAGGAGGCTCAGGTGGTGCAATAGCTTTGGCATCATCTAATAAAGTAATTATGTTAGAAAATTCAATTTATTCAGTAATTTCTCCAGAAGGATGTGCAACTATTTTGTGGAGAGATCCAAAAAAAATGCTTGATGCTGCAAAAGCAATGAAGCTATCAGCAAAAGATTTATTAGAACTTAAAATTATAGATGAAATAATTCCAGAACCCTTGGGTGGCGCTCATAGGGATAGAGATTTAATGTTAGATAATTTAAGAAGCTCAATATCCAAAAATTTAGAATATTTTAATGATTTATCAGCTGATGAAATTATGAATGATAGAAAA
>JGI26243J51142_1000355_pt1 | contig 22334 bp, 25 predicted proteins | sample SaaInlV_130m_DNA_FD_51142 | JGI IMG/M metagenome (IMG submission 51142)
CAAACCGACTGCAACTTTTTTTGTCCGCGCCGAGGGTGAATCGATGCTGGGTGCCGGGATCCACCCTAATGATATTTTGGTGGTCGACCGCTCACTTGAGGCCGTTCCGGGAAAGATCGTTATTTGTGCGGTGAATGGTGAACTGACTGTAAAACGACTGATTCAACGCCACGAACAACTCATCCTCGCCAGCGAAAACAGCGATTACCCCGACATCCTGATTCGAGAAGATTTTGATCTGGTCATTTGGGGCGTGGTGACCAATGTTATTCACGCCCTTTAACACCCCCCTACAGACGAACCTTTAAAAAATACCATGCCGTCCTGTTTTGCCTTAGTCGATTGCAACAATTTCTATGTCAGTTGTGAGCGCTTGTTTCGACCGGACCTGCACGGTAAAGCCGTCGCCGTGCTCAGTAATAATGACGGCTGCATTATTGCCCGTAGCGAAGAAGTCAAAGCGCTCGGCATTCAAATGGCCACCCCCGTGCATCAGGTTATGCCTTTAATTAAACAACACCGAGTACAGCTTTTTTCATCGAACTATTCACTCTACGGCGACCTTTCCAACCGTGTCATGAGTACCTTAGCAGGCTTTACCCCACACCTTGAAATCTATTCCATTGATGAATCTTTTTTAACACTCCAAACATTGCCGACTCAAAGTATTAAGGCGCAAGCTCAAACCATTCGCCGCACGGTGCAACGACACACCGGCATCCCTGTGAGTATCGGTCTGGGCCCGACTAAAACACTCGCAAAACTTGCCAACAAGATCGCCAAGCAAGAAAAAACCACCGGCATTTTCAACCTCTCTTGCCCCATCGACAGAGCCTGCTACTTAAAATTGACCGCTGTTAAAAACATTTGGGGTATTGGCTCTAAAACCGCAAAAAAATTACAAGCGCTTAAGATCATAACGGCCTGGGATTTAGCACAACAAGACCCTGAATGGATTCGATCGTTATTCACTGTCACGGCCGCCCGAACCGTTCGGGAACTCAACGGCTTTACCTGCTTAACACTCGATGAGGTTCCCGCCACTAAACAACAAATTATTTGCTCCAGAAGTTTCAAAGGCGGCCTCCGTGACCATCGGTTATTGGCTCAAGCACTCAGCCATTTTTGTCTCCGTGCCGGTGAAAAGTTAAGAATTCAAAACAGCCTGACGAGCCGTATCACCTTATTTATCAATACCCATCCCTTTGATAAAAATACACCTGCAGATAATCGCTCAGCCAGCTTAAAACTACCGCAGGCCACACAAGACAGCCGGGTTATTATCGCTCAGGCAAAAAAACTGCTCACACAATTAGTTCAACCNGGCTACCGCTACCATCAGTGCGGTATTGTCTTAAGCCATTTTGATCACCCTACAACACCGCGGCAAGCAGACCTNTTTACGGACAACGCTCATCAATCACACGCCAGAAAACTGATGAAAACGATCGACACGATCAATCAACGCTTTCCTAACCGTTTAACATTCGCCGCCAGTGGCTTACAGACTGCTTGGCAAGCCCCGCCGCAGTGGCTATCGCCACACTACACCACCCAATGGCAAGAATTAGCGCACGTCAAATGTATTTAGTTACCCTTACTCATCATCTCTTTTCAGGTCAATATGACTGAACTGCCCCGCTGCATCCACCTGCGTACTCATTAAGATAGGCGCACAACAGACCGAACAGTCTTCAATATATTGTTGCTCCCCTAAAGAAATGTCGACTAATATCTCGATCATTTCACCGCAATAAGGACACCCGACCCACAATTCCTCTTGTCTTAACACCGCCACCCCCTCTGAGCCGTCAACTTTCTGTGGCCGTTCACTTAAAATCATAACCACGCAACTTGTTATAATGGCTTAAACTGTCAAAATCAAATCCTTATGACCACTATTCATTCACTGCTGAGCACTGCCAGCCAACAACTCACGGCTATTTCAGATTCACCGACTCTTGATGCTGAAATACTGCTGAGCTTTATATTGCAAAAAGACCGCTCACACTTAACCGCTTGGCCAGAAAAAGAACTCACTGAGGACCATTGCCAGCAATTTAAGACGCTCGTTAACAAACGCTACGCAGGCCATCCTATTGCCTATTTAACCGGAACCCGGGAATTCTGGTCGCGCCCTTTTACCGTCAATTCTGACGTATTAATCCCCCGCCCTGATACTGAATTATTAATTGAACTGGCCTTATTAGCACTGCCTGAAAACAAGGCCCTGAACATACTCGACTTAGGAACCGGTAGCGGAGCTATCGCTATTACCTTGGCCGCCGAACGCCCGCAACTGACAGTNACCGCAACCGATGCCAGCGCGAAGGCACTCGCACTCGCTAAAAAGAACGCCCACCAACTGGGTTGTACCACTATTGAATTTTGTCACGGTCACTGGTTTAAACCGCTGACCGGTCAGCACTACGATTTAATTGCCAGCAATCCACCTTATATCGCACCGAATGACCCACATTTAGCACAGGGGGATATTCGTTTTGAACCCCAACAGGCGCTAATTGCCGCCAATCAAGGTCTTGCTGATATCCAAACCATTACCGACCATGCCCGTCAACACCTTAAAGCAGGCGCTCCCCTGCTCATTGAACACGGCTACGACCAACAAGCCCATGTCCAAGGCATTTTTAAACGCTTTAATTATGATAGAATTGCGACCCACAACGACTTGGCCGGCAACCCCCGCGTTACCACCGGCGTTTATAACACTTAAATACCCAAACGACTGTATTAACCCACTCACTGAACCCATCGCCCCATGACTGCTAACGATATAAGAATTCCACGCCGCATTACCAACGAGCTATTACATCTCGCTCAATTGTCACCGACAAAAGAAGTTTGCGGTCTGGTCGGTAGCAAAGCCGGTATTCCACACCGTTGTTACCCTGTAGATAATATTGCCGAATGTCCAGAGCAACGTTTTTTATTGGATGCCCAACAACAAATTCAAGCCATGACAACTATCCGCGAGCGTGGAGAAGATTTTTTTGCCATCTTCCACTCCCACCCTACAAGCCCAGCCATCCCTTCGGAAACCGATATTAAAATGGCTAACTACCCCGATATCATCCAGATGATTATTTCCTTAAATACCAAAGGCATCCTTGAGTTGCGGGCGTTTAAACTAGACACCCCACAGCCTCAAGAAATAAAACTCACACTCTTTAATGATTAACCCCCCAAAAAGCAGGCTTAACGCTTTAGTTTTTCCTTCAACATCGCATTCACTTCACCGGGATTTGCTTTGCCTTGCGTCAACTTCATCACCTGACCGACAAAAAAACCAAACACCTTATCTTTACCGGATAAATACTGCTCAACCTGACCGGCATTATTGGCAATCACCTCGTCAATAATGGCTTCAATAGCACCGGTATCGGTAATTTGCTTTAAGCCCTTCTGGTCAATAATTTCATCAGCGGTTTGATCGCTGTGCCATAACGCCTCAAAAACCTGCTTGGCAATTTTCCCCGAAATCGTATTATCCGCTATCCGTGCTAACAATCCGGCAAAACGTACATGTCCGATCGGGCTTTGGGTAATATCCAACCCATCCTTATTTAAAGCACCGGCTAAATGACCGGTCATCCAATTGGTACATAACTTCGCCTCACAACCCGAAGCACTGATAACTGCTTCATAATAATCAGCCGTATCTTTGGAATGGGTCAATAACACCGCGGTCTCTTCATCGACCCCATACTGTTCTTTAAAGCGCAATTTCTTAGCATCCGGTAATTCCGGCAGTTCGCCACGGGCTTGTTCTATCAATGCTTCCGTAATAACTACGGGTAATAAATCAGGGTCTGGGAAATAACGATAATCGTTGGCTTCTTCCTTACTCCGCATAGAGCGGGTTTCATCTAAATCAGAATCATACAGCCGCGTTTCTTGCACCACACTCAATCCCGATTCAATCCTGTCAATCTGACGCTCTACTTCATGATTGATAGCTTTCTCGACAAAGCGAAAAGAATTTAAGTTCTTAACCTCCGCCCGGGTACCAAATTCCACCTGCCCTTTAGGGCGCACGGAAACATTCGCATCACAACGAAACGACCCTTCCTGCATATTGCCATCACAAATACCTAAGTAACGCACCAGCGTATGTATCTTTTTCATATAGGCAACGGCTTCTTTAGCTGAACGCATATCCGGCTCTGACACAATTTCCAATAACGGTGTCCCCGCCCGGTTTAAATCTATCCCCGACAAGCCCTGAAAATCCTCATGCAATGATTTACCGGCATCTTCTTCCAAATGCGCCCGGGTCACACCGATGCGTTTAGTCTCGCCCTCGACTTCAATATCCAACACCCCTTGACCGACGATCGGTAACTCAAATTGACTAATCTGGTAGCCTTTCGGCAAATCAGGGTAAAAATAATTTTTCCTGGAGAAAACCGAATAAGGCGCTATTTCCGCACCGATCGCCACACCAAACCGCAGCGCTAAATGCATCGCTTGTTCATTTAATACCGGTAAGACGCCGGGCAATCCTAAATCAACCGCACATGCCTGGGTATTTGGCTCAGCGCCATAGGCGGTCGATGCGCCCGAAAATATTTTCGATTTTGTTGCAAGTTGGGCATGAATCTCTAACCCAATGACTGTTTCCCATTCCATTTAAATGCCTCTGTAACGCTTACCTTTTTATCTACATACACTCTTAAAAAGAGTGACCTCAAAACTACTGCTTTCTTATTCGATACCCGCGGGTGCTTGTTGGTGCCAATCGGTTTCCTGCTGGTAACGGTGGGCCACATTGAGTAACCGCGCTTCATCAAAATAATTACCAATGATTTGNAAGCCAACCGGCTTCTGATCCACAAACCCTGCNGGAATCGANAGCGCCGGCANCCCGGCTAAATTAACCGCAATGGTATACATATCAGACAAATACATTTCAATGGGGTCTCCTGTTTTTTCACCCAGGCCAAAAGCCGGCGTCGGTGTCACAGGCCCCATTAACACATCGACCTCTGACAATACTTTTTTGAAATCATCACTGATCAAACGACGAATTTTCTGCGCTTGAAGATAATAAGCATCGTAATAACCGGTCGATAAGGCATAGGTACCGATCAATATTCTACGTTTAACCTCTGCGCCAAATCCTTCCCCGCGAGAACGAATATATAGATCGTTTAAATCTTCAGGTGCTTCACAACGATGCCCGTACCGAACCCCGTCAAAACGTGATAAGTTAGCAGAACACTCTGCCGGTGCAACAATATAATAAGCCGGAATAGACAAATTAATATTAGGCATTGACACTTCAACAACCTCAGCCCCTAATCGTGTATATTCAGCAATAGCCTCTTCAACAACTTGCGCCATTTGCGCATTCAAATTGTCTCCAAAGAACTCTTTAGGTAATCCTATTTTAAGCCCTGCCAATGAGTCATTGAGGTCTTTAGAATAATCTGGCACCGGTTTATCGACACTGGTTGAATCCCGCGAATCAAACCCCGCCATTGTTTGCAACATTAACGCCGCATCCTCTACTGTCCGCGTCATCGGACCGCCCTGATCAAGACTGGAAGCAAACGCAATCATGCCGTAACGCGACACCCGCCCATAGGTCGGCTTCAAGCCGGTAATACCGCAAAAAGCAGCCGGTTGACGAATAGACCCTCCGGTATCTGTACCGGTGGCACCAACCGCTAAACGCGCTGCTACCGCGCAAGCCGACCCGCCTGAAGACCCCCCCGGCACAGCCGACTGATCCCAAGGGTTTTTAACCGGGCCAAAAAAACTGGTTTCATTGGATGACCCCATGGCGAACTCATCCATATTTAATTTGCCCAAAGTCACCGCACCGGCTTGGTTAAATCGCTCAATGACGGTGGCATTATAGGGTGCCTGAAAATTATCCAGCATTTTAGAACCACAACTGGTTTTAATGCCCTGAGTACAAAAAATATCCTTATGTGCGAGCGGAATACCGGTTAAAGGACCTGCTTTTCCGTCGCTAATTAATTGGTCCGCTATTTTAGCCTGCGCGATGGCTTCAACTTCGGTCACCGTAATAAAACAATTCAACTCACTGTGTTGCTTGATTCGTGCCAAGTGCGCTGTTGTTAATTCCTGACTCGAAAATTCTCCCGCCTGAAGGCCTTTAGCCAATTCAGCGATCGTTTGATTATGCATAGATTCCAAAACTCCTAACTAATCAATGACTTTAGGTACTAAATAAAGGCCTGCTTCAATCTCAGGCGCCTGCGCCTGAAATAATGCCCGCTGATCGTCTTCTGTGACTTCATCGGCCCGCAATCTTTGCACTTGATCCATCGGATGTGCCATCGGAGTAACGTGTTCCGTGTTCACTGAACTCATTTGCTCCACTAAATTTAAAATTCCAGAAAGTTCTTTCGCATAACTGTCAACGTCCTTCTCGTCAACCCCAAGCCGCGCCAAATATGCAATTTTATTAACTTCTTCTGTCGTTAACGCCATTTCTTACTCCATGAACTAAAATATCATTTCTTTTTACCAAATATAATACTTGATATCTTGCCCAAATACCCACTCGATTGTTAAAGTAGTAATATTTTATTAGCAAGGATAGAACATGATGTTCAAACGCATACGCGGACTTTTTTCTACAGACCTGTCAATTGATTTAGGAACCGCGAATACGCTTATTTATATTCCAGAACAAGGAATTGTTCTCAATGAACCCTCCGTTGTCGCCATTAAGGAAGACCGTGCACGCGGCAATAAGTTTATTGCTGCTGTGGGGGCGGATGCCAAAGCTATGTTAGGACGCACCCCGGGGAATATTACGGCTATCCGGCCGCTTAAAGACGGTGTTATTGCTGATTTTGCCGTGACCGAACGCATGCTACGGTTTTTTATTGAAAAAGTACATGAAAGTAAACTGTTACGCCCCAGCCCTCGAATCTTAGTCTGTGTTCCTTGCGGCTCAACACAAGTCGAACGCCGTGCTATCCGTGANTCAGCTTCTATGGCGGGNGCCCGCGAAGTCTATTTGGTTGAAGAACCCATGTCTGCCGCAGTCGGCGCAGGCCTACCTGTCGATCAAGCACAAGGATCTATGGTTCTTGATATTGGCGGCGGCACCTCTGAAGTTGCAGTCATTTCCTTAAATGGTATCGTCTACTCGGCCTCCGTTCGTATTGGCGGTGATCGCTTCGATGAAGCCATTATAAATTATGTTCGACGTAACTACGGCACCTTAATTGGCGAAGCCACAGCTGAACGCATTAAGCAAGAAATCGGCTCAGCCTACCCTGGCAATGAAATTTCCGAAATTGAAGTTAAAGGTCGCAACTTAGCCGAAGGTATCCCCAGAAGTTTCACCCTCAACAGTAATGAAATGCTAGAAGCCCTTCAGGAACCGCTTGCCGGCATCGTAGGTGCTGTAAAGGTTGCACTGGAACAAACGCCACCCGAACTAGGAGCCGATGTTGCTGAACGCGGCATTGTCCTGACCGGTGGCGGTGCCCTGTTAAAAGATATTGATCGACTCATTTCCGAAGAAACAGGCCTCCCCGTCCTGATTGCCAATGACCCCTTAACCTGTGTTGCCCGTGGCGGTGGAAAGATTCTTGAAATGATGGATGATAAAAATATGATTGGCTTTTCTCTGGAATAACGACTCTAATCACACCTTGTCAAGGTCTCGTCATTCATTTTTTACAACTATTAACGCCATGCCATACGTTCAACGTGCACGGCGTTACGTTAATAGCTTTTTACCATAACGCAACTGAGGGCACCACTATAAAACCATTATTTACCACTGGTGCCTCACTCAATACCCGTCTGTTGGTAACGGTCATTTTATCTGTATCCCTGTTAATCACTGATCGTCAAAGTAATCTATTAGATAATGTCCGCAATGTGATTTCCATCGTGCTTTACCCCATAGAACGACTGGTTAATCTACCCCCGCAACTCAACCAAACACTGTCAGACTCTCTGCTTTCTTATCAAGATGTCGTCACTGAAAACGCCCGACTCAAAGAACAACAATTTATTGCCCAAACCAAACTCCTCAAACTCGCCGCATTAGAAAAAGAAAATATTCGATTACAAGCCCTGCTCGGCAACTCATTTACATTGGGCGAACAACTCCTGACTGCCGAATTATTAGCCGTTAATCTCGCTCCCTATGAACACACAATTGCCTTAAACAAAGGCAGTCGATTTGGCATCCATAAAAATCAACCGGTTATTAGTGTTAATGGTGTTGTCGGTCAAGTGACCCGCTCAACCGCCATGCGTTCTGAAGTTTTACTCATTTCAGACCCCAGCCATGCCATTCCTGTACAAATCAACCGCAACGGCTTATATTCCATTGCCGTGGGCAGTGGTCAAATCAATCAACTCAACTTACCTTACTTACCCAACAACAGCGACATTAGACCCGGTGACTTACTCATCACCTCAGGACTGGGCGGCACCTTCCCACAAGGCTACCCCGTTGCGACGGTAACAGCGGTTACCCCACAGCCGGATAAACCCTTTGCCATTATCACCGCAACCCCTAAAGCCCAACTGGACCGTCTTCGAGAACTGTTGATTGTTTGGAGCGACACCACACCGATCCCGCTACTTAATACACCCGAACCATCATCCACCCAAAACAATGAGCCTGACTAAACGCTACAATTATATTTTTTACATGAGCACGTTGGGTCTGGCTCTCATACTAAAAATTTTGCCATCACCACCCTCAATTCAAAATTTGGCACCTGACTGGGTTTTACTGGTTTTAATCTACTGGCTATTATCAGAGCCCCATAAAATCGGTATTTTTAATGCTTTTTTTATTGGTCTACTGGTTGATGTACTCACCGGACGTTTATTAGGCCAATATTCCCTGGGCTATATCTTTGCCGCCTATCTCTGTCTTAAATTACACAACCGTTTACAAAATGTCCGGTTAGCTCAACAAGGTTTCATTATTTTTTTAATCCTGATCATTAGCCAATCCATCCTCCTGTGGACTGAGACTATTCAACACGCACGACTTCATGACCTCAATTTCTGGCTGCCAGCATTGACCGGTGCCCTATGCTGGCCACTGGTAAAATATCTGTTAAACCACAGCCAACGCTGGTTCAATTAATTTTTTTAAAATTATGTGCTAATCCTTTACCATGCCACGCCGTTTTGCCTTAAAAGATATTTATTCCGAAAACCGACTTTTCCTCAGTCGCATCGTAATTATATTCATTGTTATCCTATTACTGGTGAGCGCTCTCATTGCACGGTTAATCTATTTGCAAATAACCGGGCATGAATACTACGCCTCCCAAGCACACAATAACCGCATTAAAATATCCTCACTACCGCCAACACGCGGCATAATCTATGACCGCTACGGGAAAATACTCGCCGACAACATTCCCTCGTATAGCTTAGAATTAACCCCTGAATTGATACCCGATATTACTGAGACCCTTACCCGATTAAAACACTTACTGAACCTTTCAGAAGAAACGCTCACGCAATTTAAAAAACAATTAACCCGTCATCGCTCCTTTGACGGCATACCGTTATTACTAAAAATGAACGATACCACTGTGGCTCGGTTTGCTGTTGTTCAACATCAATTCCCCGGTGTCGACATTCATGCTCGGCTTATCCGTCATTACCCCTACGGTAAAATAGCGGCTCATTTAGTCGGCTATGTCGGACGAATCAATGAAACAGAGCTTAAAACGCTCTCAACAACTCGCTACAAAGGAACGCACAGCATTGGTAAAACCGGTATTGAAAAAACCTATGAAGGACAACTCCATGGTAAACCCGGTCATGCCGAGGTCGAAACCAACGCACAACTACGCCCCATCAGAGTGATAAAATCAGCAGCCCCGATACCGGGGGAAAACTTACACCTGACACTGGATATTGAATTACAAAACATTGCTTATCAAGCCTTTAAGAATCATAACGGTGCTGCTGTCGCTATTGAAGTAGCCACCGGCGATATCTTGTCTATGCTCAGCCACCCAGGATTTGACCCGAACCCATTTTCTTCCGGCATTTCAACTAAGGCTTATAAAGCGCTACAAGAATCTGACCGCAAACCTTTATTTGACCGTGCCCTGAGAGGACAGTATCCCCCGGGTTCAACCCTCAAACCTTTTATGGGTCTTGCCGGACTACAATACGCTCTGACCCAAATCAATACACCTTTATTTTGCCCGGGCTATTACCAACTGCCTAATGTTAGCCATCGTTACCGTGACTGGAAAACCTGGGGCCATGGATTCGTCACCCTTAATGATGCCATTGTACAATCATGCGATGTTTATTTTTACGATCTTGCCCGCACATTAGGCATCGACCGAATACATCACTTCCTTTCACAATTTGGTTTTGGTCAAAAAACCGGCATTGATTTAATCGGTGAAAAGTCAGGTATACTGCCGTCAAGAAACTGGAAACGCCAACATAAAAATTTACCTTGGTACCCGGGTGAAACATTAATCACCGGTATTGGCCAAGGATTCATGCAAACCACCCCGCTGCAACTAGCCGTTGCAACCGCTACCTTAGCCAACCAGGGCATCAGCATTCGCCCCCATTTAATAAAGCCCGCGAAGGCATCCCAACCCAAACCTATTACCGAAAAAGTTAATATTGACCCCGCTTATGTCAGTGATATTATTAATTCAATGATTAATGTCGTACATACCCCTAAAGGTACCGCGTACAAACTCAGCCAAAACATAAACTATAAAATCGCCGGTAAAACCGGAACGGCACAAGTATTTACCGTCAAACAAAAAGAAAAATANGACGCTGAAAAACTAAAGGAAAAACTGCTTGATCACGCNTTATTTATTGCCTTTGCACCCGCTAATGCACCTAAAATAGCGGTTGCTGTCATTGTCGAGAATGGGGGCCATGGCGGAACCGCTGCCGCACCCATAGCCAAAAAGATAATTACTCAGTATTTAAACAAAACATCCCATAATGATTAACGAAACACGCCCTGAACACTTCCAGAATAACTCAGTTATCGGCCGTTTTTTAAGTCGTATTCACCTTGACAGTCTGTTATTAGCTGGCTTGATTCTGCTTTCCTTACTCAGTTGTCTCATTTTATACAGTACCAGCGGTCAACATTTAGAGACCTTATTGCGTCAAACCACACGCATCGCTATCGCTTTTTTTATTATGCTGTTTATCGCCCAAATCCCCCCGAATCAAATCAAAAGATATGCTGTGAATTTATATATCATCGGCATCCTTATGTTACTCGCGGTACTGATTATCGGTGAGATGGGAAAAGGGGCTCAGCGCTGGCTTGATTTAGGACTTTTCCGCTTTCAACCGTCTGAAATGATCAAAATAACCACGCCTGCGGCAATTGCCTGGTATTTTTCAGAGCATGCTTTACCCCCCCGTTGGAAAGAATTGTTTATCGCCCTACTGCTAATTGCCATTCCGACTTTCCTGATCGCAAAACAACCCGACCTAGGCACCGCCCTTTTAATTGCCAGTTCAGGAGCCGCCGTCTTTTTTTTCGCAGGGATCTCATGGCGAATTATGCTTTCATCACTGGGTGGCCTAATAGCGCTTACACCGGTTTTATGGCATTTCATGCATGATTATCAACGTGCCCGTGTGATCACCTTCCTCAATCCTGAGAGCGACCCCATAGGCAGAGGCTACCATATCATCCAATCAAAAATAGCCATTGGCTCCGGCGGACTTTACGGTAAAGGCTGGCTTGAAAGCACGCAGGCCAAATTAGAGTTCCTCCCTGAACGCTCAACTGATTTTATCTTTGCCGTTTTCGCCGAAGAATTTGGGCTACTGGGTTGCGTCAGTTTATTATTTTTATATTTACTCATCACCCTGCGTTCACTTTACATCGCTGTTAATGCCCAAGACACCTTTTGCCGGCTGTTAGCCGGTAGCTTATCCTTCACCTTCTTTGTTTATGTCTTTGTCAACATTGGTATGGTTATTGGTATTTTACCGGTCGTGGGCGTACCCTTACCGTTAATTAGTTATGGTGGCACTTCAATGGTGACACTGCTGATCGGATTCGGTATTCTTATGTCTATTCATACGCATAAAAATTTACTGTCTCATTAACCACTGCTCCTACAGGCCTATCATCCCTATACCTATGACTCTTCAAAAAAAACACCGCACCATCAGGTTTTTTATTGGTTTACTCAGTACTGTTGCACTCACACCTTGCGCGGCTGAGAAAACCCCCGATACCTTTGCAAAGGACTCACCTCAACAATACATTATTGCTCAGGGCGATACGTTATGGGGGGCATTCAAAAAGCTCAACCTCCCCAGCCATGCTTGGCCCACTATTCTGGCCACTAACCCTCAAATAAAAGACCTCAATAAAGTCCAGCCCGGCGATATTATTTACCTTACCCGAAAGGTCGATAAAACTAAGCCAGCCGCCAACCCAAGCAGCCCTTCGCTTGCTTCCAAAATCAATGGCTTTATCGATGACATGGTCAAAAAGCATGCCTTTAACCGCACCGCGCTTGAAGCCCTCTTCCAAACAGTGGAAATAAAAGCACCCATAATTAAAGCCATTTCTAAACCGGCTGAAAAACGTCTGGTCTGGCATCAATATAAAGAAATCTTCTTAACCCCTAAAAGAATTCAACAAGGCGTCTCCTTCTGGAAAAAACACGAATCTGAACTCAGCCGTGTTGAACAAAAATACGGTGTTTCTGCAAAAATCATTGTCGCCATCATTGGTGTTGAAACCTATTACGGAAAAATCACCGGCAAACATCGCGTCATTGACGCCCTTGCCACGATTGCCTTTGGCTACCCTAAACGAGAAACTTTCTTCACTAACGAATTAAAACAATTCCTTATCTTATGTCGAGACGAAGCGATCGACCCCTTAATACCCACAGGGTCCTATGCCGGCGCAATGGGCATCCCGCAATTTATGCCGAGCAGTTTCATCAGTTATGCTGCTGATTTTGATGGCGATAAAAAACGAGATATCTGGTCCAATTACGGCGATGTTTTTGCCAGTATTGCCAATTATTTCATTCGTCACCACTGGCAACCCGACCAACCGGTCGCCTTTAAAATTCAACATAAAACCAATGCCTTTAACCGTGCCCTTTCAAAAGGGCTAAGGCCTGATACNACCGTTGCCGCACTCAAAGAGAGGAATCTACATCTGGCCTTCCCTGAACAACTCAATTTTACTGATCGTGTTAAATTACTGCGCTTTCAACAAAAAGAAACGATTGATTTATGGTTGGGGTTACAAAACTTTTATGCCATTACCCGTTACAACCATAGTCCACTCTATGCGATGGCCGTTTTCCAACTCAGTGAAGCAATCAATACACTCAAAATAGCCCATGACTAAAACAGGTAAACTGCTCACTGGAGCGATTTTATTATCGCTCAATAGCTGTACCGTGCCACTGTTATCAGAACAAGACCAACCGCCTGATTTTATACCCGCCAATATTATGGCGATACCCAATGCCACTCCGCGGTTTGAACCCCGAACACGTGCCGGCAACCCGCCTGAATATGAAGTACTGGGTNAACGCTACCGTACGCTTAATCACAGTCACAATTATCAGGCCTTGGGCGTTGCTTCCTGGTATGGCACAAAATTTCATGGTAAAAAAACAGCNAATGGTGAGACTTATGACATGTTTGCCATGACAGCAGCCCATAAAACACTGCCCATTCCTTCTTATGTAAAAGTCACTAATCTAGTCAATAAACGTTTCGTTATTCTGCGTATCAATGATCGCGGTCCTTTTCACGACAACCGTCTTATCGACCTGTCATACACCGCAGCGGCTAAACTTGACATTTTAAAAAAAGGAACCGGATTTGTTAGAATTCAGTCTATCAATACCTCCAAACCTAGCANTTACTTACCTCGCTCATCGACGCTTTCAGATAAAAAAACGCATGTTTATCTCCAAGTCGGTGCTTTTCAACACCTAGAGAACGCTCAAAACCTACAACAACAGTTAAGCCACAAACACTTACCAAAATCACGCATTGTAACCACCTCTAAATCTCACAGATTACTGCATAAACTTCAGTTTGGCCCTATTGTCTCTGTCAATGAAGCCGACCGACTGATGCAACGGCTCAGCAAAATCGGTTATTCCGCACTCCATTTTATAACGGAGTAACTTTCAATAATCGGCTCATGTTATAATTGTCACCCTAGAACCCTAAACTTTAAATTAATAACAACACAAACTAACCCTATTAATTTATCCCTTTTTTTGCCTTAAAAACTTTTACGCTTATGCTATTTATAACAAACCGAGTTTTTTCGTCAGGTAAATCATTGGCCCTTTGTATGCTGGTGTTTTTTTTACCGACGCCTTTACTAGCGGCTAACAACCTGATCATCCCCGCCAGCCCTACGATTGCTGCCCGCGGCTATTTCCTCATGGACTTTGACAGCGGCCAAATTCTCACTGAGAAAAATGCAGATGATCGTCTGGCACCGGCCAGCCTGACTAAAATAATGTCTACTTATGTTGTTTTTCAGGAGTTACAAGCCGGCCAATTAGCGCTTGATGAACCCGTCATCATCAGNAAAAAAGCCTGGAAAACACCGGGCTCAAAAATGTTTATCGAGGTNAACAANCATGTCAGTGTAGAAGACCTACTTAAAGGAGTCATTATTCAATCCGGTAATGATGCCAGNGTTGCCTTAGCGGAGCATATCGCCGGCGATGAAGAAACCTTTGCCCGATTAATGAACCAACATGCCAAACGACTGGGCATGATCAATAGTAATTTCCATAACAGTACCGGACTGCCGGCCAAGAACCACTATACAACTGCGCATGATCTGGCTATTTTAAGTCAGGCATTAATCCGTGAATTTCCAGACTACTACCAGTGGTTCAAAGAAAAAGACTTCACTTTTAACAATATAAAACAAAGTAACCGTAACAAATTACTGTGGCGCGATGACTCTGTGGATGGCATTAAAACCGGTTATACCGAAAAAGCAGGTTATTGCCTGGTTGCCTCTGCGAAACGCAACAACATGCGTTTAATTTCAGTGGTCATGGGCACCCGCAATCAAAATGCCAGAGCCCGTGAGAATCAGAACCTATTAAATTATGGCTTTCGATTTTTTGAAACGCATAAACTCTACGACGCGCAGCAAAAACTCACCGAAGCCAAAGTTTGGAAGGGCGCAACCAACATTTTATCCTTAGGCATAAACGATGATCTCTATGTCACAGTTCCAAGACGTCATTACGACGACCTAAAAGCTGTCATGTCAGTTGATTCAAGAATCATTGCCCCCGTGGGCGCCGGCCAGACTTTTGGTTCTATCGCTATTACCTTACAAGACGAAACCATCATCCAAAAACCACTGGTCGCCTTAAGTCCTATTGCAATCGGCAGTATTTTTCAAAAACTCTACGATACCGTACTGTTGAAAGCACAATAANCAATGATGCTACTGGATCAAGCTCTCGTTTATTTAAACGGTCACTACCAACCCCTGTGTGATGCAAAAATATCTGTTTTAGATCGGGGGTTTTTATTTGGTGACGGCGTCTATGAAGTTATTCCCAGCTATCAAGGCAAGCTCTTCTCTCTTGACGACCACTTAAACCGCCTTGCGAAGAGTCTTGAGAGTATTCGGATGGCTAACCCGCATAGCAAGTCACAATGGTCTGAAATATTCCAACCGTTACTCGACCTCACTAAAGACCAATACATCTATTTACAAATCACCCGTGGCGTAGCCCCCAAACGAGACCATAGTTTTTCAAGCGATTTAGAGCCGACTATTTTTGCAATGAGCGCTGACATTGCACCGTCTGAGCATTTACATAGTGGCAGTAAGGCCCTCACCATNGAAGATACCCGCTGGCACCTGTGTAATGTTAAAGCCACGACACTACTTGCCAATATTTTACTGCGGCAAGAAGCACTGGACCAACAGTGCGCTGAAGCCATTTTAATTAAAAATGATCTTGTTCTTGAAGGTGCTGCCAGCAATATTTTTGTGGTTAAAGACGGCGTTATTTCAACCCCCTCNCAAAACAGTAATATCCTGCCCGGCATTACCCGTAAAGTAATCATTGAATTAATCCAAAACCAAAACATTCCTTTTCAAGAAACGGCCATAACCACCGACACACTTAAGCGAGCCGATGAAATTTGGTTAACCAGTTCAACCCGNGAAATCATTCCGGTCACAGAGCTTGATTCACGTTCGGTTGGCACCGGTGCTGTGGGTCCTTTATGGCACACCCTCAACCGCCTCTTTCAAGAGAAAAAAGAACATGACTGAACCAACAAGCTTACTGGAATTTCCTTGCTCCTTTGCGATTAAAGTCGTGGGTCATTCTGACCCTGCACTTGGGACAACGGTCTTAACCCTGATTCAGAAGCATGTGACAGCCATTGACAGCGATGCCATTAAATATCGCCCCAGTAAAAAGGGTAAATACACGGCATTGACCATCACGATCGTGGCCACCAGCCAAGTGCAACTTGATGCTATTTACTACGACCTCAGCGACTGTGATGCTATTGTAATGGCGCTTTAAGTGACCGAAAAACAACCCGCTGCCACCCAGACGATTGTTCGAAACTTAGGACTTCAGGACTATAACGACAGTTTTCAGGCCATGTGCGACTTCACCCGAAACCGGTGCGCTGAAACGGCTGATGAGCTCTGGATTGTTGAACACCCGCCTGTTTACACGCTAGGACTCAATGGCAAACGAGAACATCTGTTAAAACCAAGCACCATTCCTGTGGTGAGCTCCGACCGCGGCGGTCAAGTCACCTACCATGGCCCNGGACAATTAGTCGTTTATACCCTTATNGACCTGACCCGNCATAACATGGGTGTCCGATCACTGGTCACCTTACTGGAAACCGCCATGATCGACACNCTCAAACAATACGGTCTTTTAGCCTATGCTAAAGCTGAGGCTCCCGGTACTTATATCAACCAAAAAAAAATTGGCTCTGTGGGTTTAAGAATTCGCAACGGGTGCAGCTATCACGGTCTAAGCCTTAATAATAATATGGATNTGACGCCGTTCAGTGCTATTAACCCGTGTGGCTTTAAAAACCTTGAAATGACACAACTCATCAATCACAATGTTTCAATCAATAACGATGAACTGGCTATCCCGTTAGTCCACTCTATTTACCAACACTTATCATGACCACAAAAGCCCCTTTCCAAGCGCCCTCAAGATCCACCCCAGACAGCCATCAACGCAATGACAACAAACTGTCTCGTATTCCCATCAAAGTGGATAAAACNATCGAAACCCTACGCAAACCCGATTGGATTCGCGTCAAGATACCGGTTGGCAATAAGGTTAATCAAATCAAAAAAGTTTTNCGCGAAAAAAAACTACACAGTGTTTGTGAAGAGGCCGCCTGCCCTAACCTCGCCGAATGCTTTCAACACGGAACCGCTACCTTTATGATTATGGGCGATTTGTGTACCCGTCGCTGTCCCTTTTGTGATGTTGCTCACGGCAAACCGTTACCCTTAGACTCAGGTGAACCCCTGCACCTTGCAGAATCNATCGAAGCGATGAACCTTAAATACGTGGTTATTACCTCCGTTGATCGTGATGACCTAAGAGACGGCGGTGCCAGTCATTTTGCCNCCTGTATTCNCGCTATTCGTGAAAAAACACCGACGACAAAAATAGAAATTTTAGTCCCTGATTTTCGAGGCCGCATCGACGTTGCCCTTGAAAAATTAGCCGCCCACCCGTGCGACGTGTTTAATCATAATTTAGAAACCGTCCCAAGGCTTTACAAACAATCTCGCCCCGGTGCCGACTATCACAGCTCTTTAAAACTGCTTCAATTACACCGCCAACAACACCCGAGCATTGCCACTAAATCTGGCATTATGCTGGGCCTTGGCGAAATGCCAGAAGAAGTCCATCAAGTGATGGCTGACCTCCTNGAACATGGTTGCTCCATGCTGACCTTGGGTCAATACCTTCAACCCAGCCCCGACCACTTGGCTGTACAGCGCTATTACACGCCGGAAGAATTTGAACAATTTGGCAACTATGCTAAGCAACTGGGCTTTGCTCAGGTCGCCAGTGCACCATTAGTACGGTCTTCCTATCATGCTGACTTGCAGGCCAAAGACATCGCTTAGCATTAATCTCANGAGCACTTAAAAACAGTGTCTTTGGCTATAAAAAACCCCCAACCGTTCGTTTAGTTACATCCAATTAAAACCGACTTGACCCGTTTCTATCGCTCCCGATGGTGCACCGGTTGCCAGCCCGACAGGAACCGCATAAATAAGGCCAACGACACCGACAGGCAGTACTAAGAAAGGATTGGTCGCATGCTCTTCGTTAATAGATGACCAGATATCCACAACACCTTGAGCGCCCCCCGTTATAGCTCCGACAAGACCGCCCACCACACCGCCCACTATCTTAAAAGGCAATTTCACCACGCCGACGGCAGTAGAAACGACAACGTTAGAATGACCGCCAGCAACGGCCGTCCCTGTTGATACCAACATGACCATCATTAAAAATAAAGCCGCTAATTGCTTTTTCATAAACAACTCCTATCCATTTAACTAAAGATGTTAAAGAAACCTTTTAAAATTTGAAAACAACCGGTGAAAATGACTAAAAGATCACCCTTTATTTTTTTCCATCAAGATAAGGTATAACTTTTTTCACCGCACTTGTCTACGTTGATCATCTTAAGTTTGTTAAGACCGATAATACCTACCATTCACTATCGAGCATAAAAAAAGCAGCGCTCAAAAATCCTTCGATTTTCTCGCACTGCTTCTTTATAAGTAGAACAGTCTGTCTTTCAGATCACTGACTAATCAGCTAAAAGACTGACGAACTGACATTTACATCATGCCGCCCATACCGCCCATACCACCCATGCCGCCCATATCAGGCATTGCAGGAGCTGCTGCACCATCATCCGGTTGATCTGCAACCATCACTTCGGTTGTGATCATTAACCCTGCGATAGACGCTGCATTTTGTAGCGCTGAACGTGTCACTTTAGCGGGATCTAAAATACCCAGTGCAACCATATCACCGTATTCACCCGAAGCAGCATTGTAACCGTAGTTACCTTCACCGTTCTTAACATCATTCAAAACCACCGAGGCTTCATCACCGGCATTAGTCACAATCTGACGTAAAGGCTCTTCCATCGCACGGCGTAAAATAGCAACACCGACTGACTGGTCATTATTAGCAGATTCCAACCCGTCAAGGCTGCTGATAGCACGAACCAAAGCAGTACCACCACCTGGGACCACACCTTCCTCAACGGCCGCTCTTGTTGAATGTAAAGCATCTTCAACACGGGCTTTTTTCTCTTTCATTTCCATTTCAGTCGCTGCACCGACTTTAATAACCGCAACACCGCCGGCTAATTTAGCCAAACGCTCTTGTAGTTTTTCTTTGTCGTAATCTGAAGTTGCATCTTCTGCTTGTGCACGAATTTGCGCAACACGACCGGTAATTTGGTCTTCAGCACCCGCGCCGTCAATCACAGTGGTATTATCTTTAGTGATTTGTACTTTTTTCGCAGTTCCGAGTTGATCCAGTTCTGCTTTTTCTAAAGACAAACCGACTTCTTCAGAAATCACTACACCGCCAGTCAAAATAGCAATATCTTCCAACATCGCTTTACGACGATCACCAAAACCCGGTGCTTTAACCGCCGCGACTTTAACGATACCACGCATGTTATTAACCACTAACGTTGCCAGTGCTTCGCCTTCAACATCTTCCGCGATAATCAATAACGGACGGCTGGCTTTAGCGACATTCTCAAGAATAGGCAATAAATCTCTGATATTAGAAATTTTCTTATCGAAGATCAAAATGAATGGGTTCTCCAACTCAACACTCATGCTGTCTTGATTGTTAATAAAGTAAGGTGAGAGGTAGCCACGGTCAAACTGCATGCCTTCAACTACATCTAACTCATTGTCCAGACCGCTGCCTTCTTCAACCGTAATCACGCCCTCTTTACCGACTTTGCCCATGGCATCGGCAATGATCTGACCTACTGAAGTATCTGAATTCGCTGAAATAGTACCGACCTGAGCAATCGCATTGCCATCGGTACACGGTACGGCTAATTCTTCAATGGAACTGACAGCCACAATGACTGCTTGGTCAATACCACGTTTTAGATCCATCGGGTTCATGCCCGCTGCAACCGCTTTCAANCCTTCATTAACGATGGCTTGTGCTAACACTGTGGCGGTTGTGGTACCGTCACCGGCCGCATCTGAAGTATGAGATGCAACTTCTTTAACCATTTGCGCGCCCATATTTTCGAATTTATCTTGCAATTCGATTTCTTTTGCAACCGACACCCCATCTTTAGTAATAGTCGGTGCACCAAAACTCTTGTCGAGTACGGCATTACGGCCTTTAGGGCCCAGACGTTACTTTTACTGCATTTGCCAAAATATTGACACCTGCAGCGATTTTAGTACGGGCGTCATCGCCGAAAATTACATCTTTTGCTGCCATTTTATATCCTATAAACGATTAATTAATATTCTTATCAGGTAAATCAAGAGCGACACTTAGTCCAAAACACCCATGATGTCTTCTTCACGCATAACGATCAGGTCGTCGCCATCAACTTTGACTTCGTTGCCGGAATATTTTCCAAACAACACTCTATCGCCAACGTTTACATCAACTGCACGAACGTCGCCATTATCAAGAACTTTACCATTGCCTACAGCCAACACCGTACCTTCACTGGGTTTCTCTGCGGCTGAACCTGGAAGCACAATGCCTCCTGCTGAGGTTGTTTCTTCTTCAACACGTTTGACAATTACTCTGTCGTGTAACGGACGTATTCCCATCAACTTCTCCTAATTAAAAAATTAAACAATTACTTTTAGCTTCAAATGCAATTAGCACTCGACATTAATGAGTGCTAATAATAACTATCTTTTGCAGTCTGTCAAGTATTTTGGCATTATTTGAGCTCTCTCTTTAGCCTCTAACCGCCCCATGAACGACCAACAATTATTACGTTATAGCCGCCAAATCATGTTGCCGCAGATCGATATTGACGGCCAGCAACGCATCCTAAACAGCCGTATACTCACGATTGGTGCCGGTGGCTTAGGTTGCCCTGCCACCCTTTATCTGGCTGCCGCAGGTGTGGGTCATATCACCCTATATGACGATGATGTCGTCGATCTATCCAATCTCCAGCGTCAAATTGCTCACCATACTGAAGATATTGGGGCCGATAAGGTTTTTTCAAGTGCACAAACACTGAAAAGCTTGAACCCTGAAACACAAGTCATGGCTAAAAAGGAACGATTGGCGGGCGATCAGTTACAAGAAGAAGTTAAAAAAGCAGATATCGTACTCGATTGCAGCGATAATTTTAAGACGCGCTTTGCGATTAACCGGGCCTGTGTAGAGTACCAGACACCGCTTATTTCCGGCGCCGCTATTCGCTTTGAAGGGCAACTGTCGGTCTTTACCCCAGGACGCGCTGACAGCCCCTGTTATAACTGCCTGTATCAAGAATCCGACGACGAACAACAAAATTGCGCCACCCATGGGGTAATTTCCCCCATCACCGGCATTATCGGCTCTATGCAGGCTTTAGAAGCCCTTAAAGTGATTGTCGGAATAGGTCAAACTGTGACTGGCCGGCTATTATTGCTCGATGGCCTAACCATGGAATGGAATAGCCTGACCTTAAAGAAGAACCCACTGTGCCCAACGTGTGGTCAACGTTAACCGCTTAGGTATGACCTTAATGTGAAGCCACGACGTATTCAGCCGTTTTTTTTCTGCGCCAACCATTTTTGTAAAAAAGGATCACACTTAGCTAGGATGGGGCCCATACCGTGACTGGCACCGTGCGCNTCACCAAACGGTTGTTTCGGGTCTTTCTCAAAANCNTANATAAAAAAACCAAACGGGATACAAATAACAAAAGCGGCTAAAAACATAGCCACGGTTACAAAAATAATCTCACCNAACATCTATAAAACTCCAAAATAATAATACCGGCGNGACTATAACCTGACTCCCCCTACTACTTCAAGTGTTATATGATAAAAAACAAGCAATTACTTCACTGAAAGCATCAAACCATCGCTGCCCCTTGCGCTTAAAACGACTACCCGTGAAACAATCACCCTAACTCAATATTGCGTTATCAATTTGTTCATCGTATACTCACGAATAGCTTTCTTGATCAAGCTAGCTTAAATAATAAAAAAATTTTGGAGGTATATACCATGAAATGGGAAACACCAAGTTACACAGATCTTCGTT
>JGI26243J51142_1000367_pt1 | contig 21618 bp, 10 predicted proteins | sample SaaInlV_130m_DNA_FD_51142 | JGI IMG/M metagenome (IMG submission 51142)
TCTGGAAATTTTTTACCTCTGGGAATAGGAATTCCATGAGCTCGAGCATAATCATTACCACTACCTATTGGTAAAATCCCTAATGTCATTTTTGAACTTCTAAGGCCTGATGCAACCTCATGAACCGTACCGTCACCTCCGACTGCAACTACAATTTCGTAATCACCGCTAGATAGATTATGAGCAATCTCTGTTGCATGACCTGGGTATTCGGTTTGATGTAAATCTATTTCAAATCCTGCAGTCCTCAAAGCGGGCTCAAATAAGTCCCATTGCTTCATAGATAATCCATCTCGGGCCTTGGGGTTAAGGATACACGCAATACGTGTCATGATTACACCAGTAAGGAGTTGAGACTTGAATGCTCCCAAAGCGAGGAATCATGAGTAAAGGATGTTTCGAACGTTTAGAGGGCATCCTATGGACGATGAAGATTTCATGCGTCGAGCTATTGAATTAGCTGAAAGAGGAAGATACTCAGTCAGACCAAACCCACTTGTTGGTTGTGTCTTAGTGAGGGCCGGAGAAATCATTGCCGAAGGGTGGCATGACCATCTTGGCGGGCTTCATGCCGAACAAATGGCAATCGCAGATGCGGAATCAAGAGGTGTAGAAACTCAAGGAGCTATTGCCTATGTGACTCTTGAACCATGCAATCATTTCGGAAGAACGCCTCCTTGCAGCGAAGCATTGATGTGGGCTGGAGTGAAGAAAGTTGTCATTGGAGCAGCAGATCCAAATCCTATCGTGAGAGGAGGAGGTTTGGAAGCTCTAAAACGAGAAGGAATAGATATTGAAATCGGCATTCTAGAAAAAGAATGTAATCAGCAAATGTTTGCATTCATGCATTGGTGTAAATATAGAAGACCGTATGTACTTCTAAAAGCGGCTACAGATAATAATGGAAGAATAGATGGTGATCCAGAAAAGCCCGCAGTAAGGTTCTCATCAAAGGAATCATTAGAAATGGTACATCAAATAAGAAGAGATTCGATGGCGATTATTGTTGGAGTGAATACTGTAATCAGAGATGATCCCAAGTTAACAGTAAGAGCTGAAAAAATTTCTGCTAGCGACATTATACCAAAAAGAATTGTTATTGATCCAAATAATAGAATTCCCAATGATTGCTATTTAATGACAACTTCAGACGCTGAAACATACCTAATTAATGCGGAAAAATATGATTCCAGCAATGATAAAGAACATGTCAATAGAATTGTTTTACCCTCAGAAAATAGAAAAATAGATGTTAAGAAGATACTAGATTACTTGGGAGACTTAGAGGTTCAAACACTGTTATTAGAAGGAGGATTAGAAACTTGGAAACGTTTCTTAGAAGAAAAACTTGTAGATTCGGCTCATCTTTGTATATCAAAAATAGAATTGGATGCAAAAAATGAAAATTACTTCAATAAAAGTCATCTTGAACAAGCAGGATTGATTGAGAAAGAAGAAATTAAACTAGGTAGCGATATAATCAGTAAATGGGAAAAAAATGAATGATATGGTGGGCCGTCCAGGATTCGAACCCGGGGCAAGGCGTCCGAAGCGCCCCATTTTATCCACTAAACTAACAGCCCTTGTTATTAGTCGTGCAGGGGTAATCTGATTTCAATGCAACGGATGACAAACGACAACCATACGTGCTAAACTCTTGTGAACTTTGACGGGTGAACGTACAACAACGCTCCAACCTATAGCATTTATTTGATTCTCAATTTCGCTCCAAGGTCTACCCATTACGATATAATCGACTTCGGGGTCATTTTCAAGAGATTCTGCCCCTGCAGGCAGCATGGTAGATATTGTAGAACCGGGGTCAATTTCTAACGCTTGAGCCAAGGCAGCTAAAAATAACTCAAGACCATCATCCGATTTCCAAGCATTACGGCCATATGGAGGATCAAAAGCAAATATACAATTCTTCTTTTTAGCCCATAGTTTAGCTATATTCTTAACACTACATTTTTCCACTTTGATTATACCTGAATTATGCTTATCTGCCCATGAGAGGTTTTTTTTAGCACCATAGACCATAGTAGGATCTAAATCACTAGCATATACGTCCATTCCTTGCAGTAAGGCTTCTATTGCTATACCTCCGGTACCACAGAAAGGATCAATCATTATTTTTGGATTAATTGCCTCTCTATGAGCTAGAGATATCAATAATTTTGCTAATCTAGGTTCGAGAGATATCGGTTTGAAAAATGGTCTTTCCATTGGTTGCCGTCCAATAAAATTAGGTTTAGTCCATTTATTTTCCCTAATTCCCCATATAATACAAGGATTGCTTGCTACTGAATCCCAGTGCACCTCTCCATCTACTTTACCAGCAACAATAATCACAATCTCATATTGTGGATTGTTTAAATCAACAGGATTTTTATCAGAATATAATTCAGCTCCTACTTCCTTTTCTAAGTCTCTGCGAGATATACCTTTTACTCCTGAACCTAATTTTTTACTTCTGACTGCAAAACTACCTAAAGGTAAATTTTCCCGAGACCAATTAGATATTTCTTGAGATAACCTAGTAAAATCAGTCTCATTAGAAAAACCGCCAAAATGAATTAAATCATCTACTAAAGCAGCAGATGATAAACGTGAAAGAAATTTATCTTCAATAGCCTTATCGAGTAATATAAGGCGAGGATGGAGTATCTTAAAATCACCAAATAATGACTTAATTTCTGAACGAAAAAGGAATGGATGCCATCCACTTCCAAGAATTAGAGTTCCTGACATTACGTCACCTATGTTCACCCGTGTCCGACTTCAACCCTAAATGCCTCGACGTCGGCCATAGCATGAAGACGGGGCAGGGGGAGTATCATGGGATGTAATTTGAGAGATTTAGCGCCTTCTCAGCCTATCGGTTTGAGTGAATTAAAAGGTGAAAAAGTAGCCGTTGATGTTTTTCTTAATGCATATCAGTTCATAACTAGTTTGACTGGTCAAGATGGTAAGCCACTATCGTATAATGGTAAACCTGTGGCTCACCTCATGGGATTCTTAGATAGAGCAACAATAATGATGGAAGAAGGTATTGATCCTGTTTTCATTTTTGATGGGAAACCACACCAATTGAAGATGGAAACATTAAGCGGGAGAAAAGAAAGAAAGATTAATGCTGTTTCGAAATGGGAAGCTGCAATTGAAGCAGGAGATATGAGTGCTGCTAAAAAGTTGGGCCCTCAGACTGCTGAATATACTAGAGAAATGGTTGCAGAAACTAAAGAAATGTTCGATTGTTTAGGAGTGACATGGTTGGAAGCACCAATGGAAGCTGAAGGAGCAGCTGCTGTTCGTTGTAGAAATAACGAAGTCTTTGCAGTTGCAAGTCAGGATTGGGATACTCTGCTTTATGGAGCACCTGTGATGATTAGAAATCTTACGTCTCATGGCACGAGGAAATTTGGTAGAGTGCTCCAAGCCGAAAAAATTGTGCTCAAAGAAATGCTCGATTTACATCAAATTACATACGAACAATTAGTTGATTTGGGAATAATGATTGGTACTGACTTCCATGAAGGAATAAGAGGTATAGGACCAAAGACTGGTTTGAAATTAATTAAAGAGCATGGCACAATGGAAAAAATTTCTATTGCTAAAGGATTTGATTTACCTGAAAATTTAGAAGAAATCCGGAGACTTTTCACAAATCATCCTATTCATCCGATACCATTACCAGAATCATCAAAATCTATAGAAGAAAAACTTACTGAATTTGCTAAATCCAGAGGTTTTGGTGAAAAGAGGATAAACAGAGCAATTACTAGGCTAGCTAATGCTAATAGGTTGAAATCTGATAGTCAACCAACTTTATTCGATTTTTGAAAAGGTTGCGACTCTCCCTAGGACTGTATCGCCCTAGGGGAGTCTGTCGCTGCATGACATCTACGATGTTGCAGGCTAGCAAAACAATCTAGTATTCCAATTTCTCAATCAGAGAACGCCGCCGTTTTCGTCAGCATCTAAGATACCGTCTCCATCGTCGTCATCATCCAGATAATCGTCCAAGCCATCATTGTCGTGGTCGAATTGACCGGTATTACTCCAGCCATCATTCTGCTCAAACCAGTCGGAAAGACCATCATTGTCATCATCTAGATCCAAGTAATCTTGGTATCCATCGTTGTCATGATCATATCTCCATACGCCGGTAACGCCATCGTTTTCGTCAACATCGAGGATGTTATCATTATCATCGTCATTGTCAACACCATCATTCATTCCGTCATTGTCATGATCGCGTGAGTAATCCTCACCGTTCGGTCCAATGTCGTTCCAATTGTCAATGCCATCATTGTCGATATCAAAATCTACGTTATCGCTAACACCGTCGTTGTCATGATCATAGATGTCTGTATTTGGGTTGCCGTCATTAACTTCCTCTTGGTCGTCAATTCCGTCGCCATCATCGTCATCATCATCTGCATCGTCGATACCATCGTTATCGTGATCCTCGGGATTAGCATCCTGATTATCAGGAATACCATCATTGTCATCGTCGAAGTCTAGGTCATCAGGGATGCCGTCTCCGTCGTTGTCGTTCTCACCGTTCTGGTCTTGGTTCTCGAGTTGTTGGTTTTGCTGCTGATCGGATTGTTGACCCTGTTGTCCTTGATTGGAGTCTTGGGTCTGACCTTGCTGCTGTTGGTTCTGGCCGTTCTGGTTATTTCCATTCTGACTATCGCCAGTCTGCTCACCTTGCTGACCTGATTGTTCACCACCAGATTGTTGCTGGCCTTGTCCATTATCTTGCTGCTGACCTTGCGATCCATCCTGACTGTCTTGGCCTTGTTGACCATCTTGTCCTGATTGTGATCCTTGATCTTGGCCTTGGCCTTGTTGACCGTCTTGACCTTGACCTTGACCTTGTCCTTGACCTTGACCTTGNCCTTGACCTTGACCTTGACCTTGACCTTGACCTTGACCTTGACCTTGTCCTTGACCTTGACCTTGACCTTGACCTTGTCCTTGACCTTGACCTTCACCTTCTTGCTCTGATTCGCCGCCGCCTTCTGCGCCGCCTTCGCCGTCACCTTCGTCGTTTCCTGGGAAATCAGGGTCGTACGCATCAGGTATTCCGTCTCCATCAGAGTCAGATGAAGATCCATCGTTAGGATCATTCGGGAACGCATCCGAGCCGTCAGCTACACCGTCACCATCAGTATCTGCTGAATTCGGGTTAGTACCCGCAGCGTACTCCTGAGAGTTGGTTAAGCCGTCGCCATCCGGATCTGCGTTCGCATCACTTGATGATGTAGGATTTAGCCCGTAAGCTACTTCCCATCCATCAGGTAATCCATCGTTGTCAGTATCTGCATTGTTCATGTCTGTTCCTGCAGCCTGCTCCTCAGCATTGGTTAGTCCATCTCCGTCCCAATCGGCGCCACCATCTGATGGGTCGAGTGGATCAGAACCGTCAGCTTGAACGCCGACTGAACCAGCCATTAGCACGAGGAGTAGTGCAATCAACATACTCATATTTTTCGTTTTCTTCATTTTCTTTTCACTTCCTTAAAAATTTAGTTGTAGAGTACCCGCTGTTCTCTCTTTCCGAATAATGCTCACGCCTAATATTCTGTAAACTTTTTTTCGGGAGATTAGGATTGAAGGGAAGCAAGTTAAATAAATGTCTAATATAATAAAAAAAACGCTTTACTACGCTGATTTTATAGATTTTAGAACGTTCTTAAAATTTATTTAACTCCTCCTTGTTTATTATCCATTCTCGCGGGCTTTCATAGGGAACCCTCTGTTCCCTCTAACTTACGGAGGTATGTATACCCTATTTCAAGGATTCGTCACAATGAATCAAGGGGTAAGTTTAGATAATTCTGCATTAAAGCGAGCAGAACCTAAGAAATGTAGAACTGGAGTTGCCAAGGTTGTTAAAATTAAACTGATGAAAAATAAATTTGACCAAAGTTCTATTCCGTTGCCTAATGTAAAGTAAAGAGTCCAACCAATAGATATTGCAAACCATAATCTATAACGACGACCGAAAAGTGCGAATCTCGCTTTAACTAACTCATCGGAATAGAGTTGTGGGACTTCATCAATTTCAGCAAGATCATGTTCGATTGCACATCTTGCGCAAACAAGATATCTTGGACCATTACCACTTACGAACTGACTATTAGGGTAGTTTTGCTTACACAACCTACAGTATGCCATGTTAGTTCAAACTCTCCCAGTATGGATTGCTAATTCAAGGCTACGGTCTTCTAACTTGACTTTCATGTAAAATTGATTCAACTAGGATAGGTTTCTGGTTAAGGAAATTTAATATTAATTTATCACCAAATGGGCTGCCAACTGATTCGGGATGGTACTGAATTCCAAATACTGGCAGAATAGGATGTCTAATCCCCATGACAAGAGTTTTTGATTCATCCCATGCCGTACATTCCATTAATTCATTTTTTGAATTGAGAACTAAACTATTATACCTCATTAGAACGAGAGGAGATTCTAAATTCAAATACAATCCACTATTATCATGATTAATCAATGATGGAATACCATGTACTGCATCTAATGGAGATTCAATTAATTCCCATCCGACTGCCAATCCCAAAGCTTGGTGCCCCAAACATAGCCCAAGTACAGGTATCTGATAATTATCGACTATTAATTTGCCATTTACTGCCAATCGAGCAATTTCCATAGTGATTTCTGATTTTTCGGGACGAGAAGGTCCTGGCCCTATAATTACATATTTGGGCTTAAAATCTTGGAGCCAACGGTTAACTATCTTTTGCGGGTTAACAAATTCTTTTGGGCGACCCTCGACGATGCGAACTGATTTACCTAATTTAACCAAAGAATTAGCAATATTCTCAGTGAATGAATCTAAATTATCAATCAATAATATATCAGCGGTAAAGGAAGATTGAGTTTCACCTCTCAATATATGACCTACTGTTTTGAGTGAGGTTTTTGGTTGAGGTTTTGGTTCACCAATAGGTCCCGATACTTTCGGTATCGGAGACATTTCTGATCTACGCTTAGGTAACTCTTCTATTGAAAATCCAGTTCTAAAGCCCCATGTTGCATCGGTAATCGCCGTAGCTTTCCATCGTGCTTCTTCTACCTCAGAAGATGCTTGAGAACCAATTACAATACCTCCCCCTGCCTGAACTCTACCATGCCAATTATTAGGACCAGAATGCGCTTCTAGAGTACGTATTAGAATATTGAACTCAGAAATACCTGATGATGAATGGAAGTGACCTATGGACCCGGTCCATGCACTTCTTGGTGCGCCTTCTATCGTATTAATTGCGGCTATTGAGGCTATTTTTGGACATCCTGTAATTGAACCACCTGGGAATAAAGCAGAAATAATTTTTCCAAAATCTATATTTTCGCCCAATTCGCCAGTGACGCCACTAACTAAATGTTGTACTGTTGGTAATGCTTCAATACGAAAATCTGACCAATGAACTGAACCAGGTTTGCAAATCTTTGATAAATCATGTTTCTTCAAATCGACTAACATCAGATGCTCTGCAATTTCCTTCTCAGATGATGACATTTCTAATTGAAGTCTCTTATCCTCTACAATAGATCTGCCTCTAGGATAGGTTCCTTTAATTGGCCGAGTTGATACGATTCCTTTCTTAGTTTTAAGAAGCCTTTCAGGACTTGCAGATGCTATACTCCAACCATGATCATGGACGTGCAGCCAAGATGAAAATGGAGATGGATTTGTTTCCAGAATACGTTGAAACGCATACCAGGGATGGTCTGGCATTTCGCCTTCCCATTTCCTCCCATAATTCAATTGGTATATGTGACCTTGTCGGATACTATTTTTTATTCGGTCTACTTTGTTAGCATGGGATGCATCACTTTCAGATTCTGGAACTTCAAAAAACTCTAACTTAGAACTATCAGTAGGAGATTTTAGATTTATCTTATTTGCTCTAGCACCCTTAATCCAATGATGGTTGGGAATTGAAATTAATTCTAATTTTTGTAACGCTCTATCATGAACCCACCAAGCATCAGCTCTCCAGAGAACACCAAGTAAAGTTCCGGGAAATGGAATATTTTCAAGTTTGATATCAACTGACCAACGATTTAGATCATATCCTAATAAACCAGTGAATCCTCCGGGAACAATTGCTAATTCACTATCAATAACGAGTGGAATTTCCCATTTTTTAGTTAGATTAATTGCATCTTCGAGTGATGACGACTTGATTTCTTCAATAGTATGCCAACGGCTTTCTTTGTATTCTTGAATTAGAATAATTAAAGACTCATTAAAACCCAAATTTATATCTCCATTAAGTTCAGAGATAGATTTTTTTTCTTTATTGGTATGAGGTTCGAAAAATAATATACGGATACTTTCTAAACATGGAAGAAATGATTTCTGCGCCAAATCTGTTACTGGTCCTGATGATTGAAGTAATAATTCATCTTGAGTTGGCAATTCTGACTCTCTATAATATTCTAATAATGAAATCAAAGGATTTTGAATATGAGTTTGTAATGAAAAATAATCAATCATCATTTTATCAACTCAAATCTTCAATTGACTGCCAAGATGAAGATAGCTTCTCTAACCAACAAGACATCGCAGTTTCGTATAATTTACCACGTGGCTCACCTATTTTTCTGCCGTCTATAATGCCCAAGGACTGAACACCCATACCACTTCCTAGAACTATCATTTCCTTCGCTCTTAATACAAGAGAGATTGTCATTCTCGCCGGCCTTACAGGTATGCCAGCATCCTCCATACCTTGCTTAATTTGCTCTAAAGTGATAGAATCTAAAGCTCCTTCCTCAACCCTAGGATGATAAGCAAAACCATCTAAATCAAGAAGAATTGGCATACATCTGTCACCATCAATGATTGAATCATTTTCAACTAAAAGAGAGATATCTACTTTGTTTTCTAAGGCCATATCTCTCGCATCTAAGTAAGGTTGCCAATCTCCGTGTTTAGTTCCGCGAATTTTATCATTCCATTTTGGGGCTGAAACTGTTATTGCTGAAAGAATATGTGACCAAGGTTGATTGAATCTAGGAATTAGAAAAACCTCTCCTTTCTTTGTCACCCCTACTTTAACTAAATATGGAGGTTGGTGGTGACCCACCAAAGGGGTTTCAGAAAATTCAATCATATCCAATTCTTTGAAGATTCTTTCTCTATAATCCTCAGGCATATTAAATCCTAAACGAATAGCATGTCGTTCTAATCTATCAAAATGAAGATCCGCGGCTAAAAGATGATTCTTTCCGTCCCAAGCGACTGTTGACCAAGCCTCACAATGTGGGTCCGAGTCATCCGACATGAGTGCGCGTAAGCTTACAAGACTTCAAATTCTTTGAATGGATATCACAGAATNTCATCAATAAATGAGGTGTCAATATCATCATCTGNGTCATTCAAACCTTCCGCTAAATCATCTAAATCATCTAAATCGAAGTCATCGGCCAAATCACTAAGGTCATCTAAGTCAATATCTTCTTCTTCGCCTAATAACTCATCAACTACGTCATTAGATGGAGGAGTTACTGACACTTCAGAATAGTCTATTGGATCAATCTGAGGTGTTGTAATATTGTCTGAACTAGATGATTCATCACTCTCGATGAAAGATTCTTCGTCGTCCATTCCAAAGTCTTGATCGAACATTTGCTCTTCAAGCTCGACTTCTAAAGTTCCCATTTCCCATGGTTGAGGAGCCGCTCTCTCTCTAGGTTTCAATACTAAAGCACCACCAATTAAAATCATTATTCCCGATAAAACAGCAATTACCATATTCATGTCACCTTGAATCAATTGATTTATCCAAGATTCTCCAGAATCATCCAATCCATTATTATCACTACCAAATGCAGATTCAGACCATGGTTGAACTTCAAGAGGATCTACTGCAAGACGATGTACTTCTCCATCAAATCCTACTATCGCAATCCAGTATGAATTCTCATTATCTAACGAGTATTCATTACCATCGATATTCTCAGAAATATCTGATTTCCAAGAATAACTAGAATATTCTATTGAGACAAATTGCGAAGTATCGGCATCTCTTGTATCCTCAAATGGAGTTGATGACATAAATATGTAATAGGAGTCAATAATTGGGTTATTCTTACTATCCCATTCTATCTGTATCCTCGAACCAGAACTGTCCCAATAAGCAATTATTCCACCTATCTCAGGTATATGCAATCCAGGATCAAGAATATTTTCATTAATTAGAGCAATCGATGATGTTTTTACACCTTCGCTCCAATAGTTACCTGATGAATCAACTGGGACAACACTAACCCAGAACATAATATTAGGCGCCAATGGACTACCACTCGAAAAACTCTCAAGTAATAGTGGAAGCTGTAAATCTCTGTCTACGNTAAGTGCTGGTTCACGATTATCTATAGTACTATATGGGACAGTATCTGCATAAATCCAATACTCTGAAATATCGGATTCTTCACTTTCTGGGAAGGTTACGAATACACCATCTCCATCATCTAAAGGACGGTCTGAAAGTTGAGGTGCATCAATTCGTGCAGGAGGGAATACATCACCGCTATTATCTGAAGGAATTACTAAAACCATCTGATTCTGCATATCATTTAAGAAAACGTTACCATGAATATCATGAGTAGTTACAGTGACATATAATGGAATTTCAGGGATNATCGAAGAAGAAGACTCCATGGATATTTCATTTCCATAGTGGGCTTTGTAAACTGTCATTTGTAACTGGAATGCTCCGCCAATTTGTTGTTGATTAATGGTAATAAGGCCACATGAGTCTGGAGATTCAGAACAAATCGACCAAGATTCAGTCAGGTCTTCTTGATAGAAGTCAGAAACCCATACTGTGTAGAATGAAAAATCAGTAACCAAAGATCGATTCCAATTTACATCTATTGCTGTTCCATCGTCATCAGGATGATCATAAGCACTCAAACCAGATACGCGAGCAGGGGGTATTCCAACGCCCCCATTATTTGATTGAGGGGTGACCTCGATTACCAGCACATCGTTGAGATTAGCGTTACCCCAATCATCAGAGGCTACAACTCCAACCCAATATGAAATATCATTAACTAACTGAGCATCTCCAAATGAAGAAATAATTGTTGAATTTGAAGAACAATCAGAAACATAAGAGGCAACGGCCAACCATCAACATTGTTTGGAGGTTGCCAACTAGTTGCAGGTAGAGCATAAATTGTATAAAAAGTACAATCATCTTCATCATTAGATATCCAATTTACTTGTATTTGGCCGCCCTCATCATCTGGTACATCTATTGCAGTAGTTCCTTCAATTCGCGCAGGAGGTATCCCATCATCAAGCCCACCAGCAGTGACTATTGGCCCAATTACTGTGGCATTAATTAAATCAGATTGCCCGNTTTGATCTACACATACCGCCGCAAACCAATAAGTGGATCCTGGATTTAGTTGAAGAACTGTATTATTACCAGAAATTGANGATATATCAAAACTATCTGTTAATGCTAATGCATTAGTAATCTCTTGTTCGACAGCCCAGATCCTTGTTTTATCAGCATCCATCTCATTACAAGCTGCCCATTCTGCATAAATTGTCCCTGCGGTTCCACCAGAAATCGGATTGGCCATAAGCCAGTCGGGAGGAGATGGAACTTCATCAATAGGGGTCGCATTNAGAGGCCATGACATTGGTTCGCCTACTGAACCATCTGGATACTCGGTGACAATCGCTGCTCGATATTTATTACCATCAATTAATGGAGANATTACCCCATTATGATCCGCTTCGGTGATTGTAGCAGTTGTTTGAGACCAGAATGGAATCTCCATGTATCCTGCAAAGTCAGCTAACTCTTGTTCAGTTGGTTCCCATGACGGGTTACTTGCAGAATCCCACACATATAATCTGTAAGAGTNCCAAGCTGCATCCTCGGAAGGTAACCAGGATGCTTCGAGCACTCCTCCTCCGTCATTNTCCCTATTTGAGAAAGATGTTAAAATCGTAGGTACTTCGAGTCTCTCCCANTCATATGTCATTCTNACACTAATTGTACCATTTTTAGGTGACTGCATTTGAACATGTAATTCAACAGAATTTGAACCNGGTCCGACATTAGAAATTGCTGTTTGGAAACCCGCTTCAATGGCTGGGTTCCTACTTGCTAAATCCCATGTTCCTGTGTAATTCAAAGAAACTGAACGCGCCNAAACAGGAGAATTAGATACTGGGCTAGAAATTGTCAGAGCACCATTGTACATCGGCAATATGCCTGGTATTGAATTAGAATCATTTGGTATTAATATCGGATTAGGAACGAGATTATCACTACCGCTTGATGAGTTGACCATAACAGTTGACATCCCCGGATGACTGGTTTCAGTCAANTCCCATTGTTCACCTGCGAATAAAACGATTAAAGGTTCAGCACGCTTCTGGAATTCTCGTGGATATTCCTGCCCNGTTNGAGCATTGAAGTGATGTAAACCATCTTCCCCTACCACATATAATGAATTAGAATTAACGTAACCACTCGATAATCCAGATAATGAGCCAGATAATACAACAGAGTGATCTTTGTTAACCTCTAAGGCATCTAAACCACCAGAGCCAATAAGCAGTAAATGTTCTCCGTTAGAAACCATATCATAAGGTGGCCAAGAAAGTAAATTNGACGCGCTGGTTCCCGATTCCATCTGCATCATTGTACCATTCCAGTGAACTAATGGNGCAATGTCTGTGGCAACATGAACCCCCCAAGTATCTGCCTCTAGAGTTAGAACATTATTACTTGGAATCATATCAATCAAGTAAGTTCCATTTTGCATATCGGTATCAATATCCCAAGCGGCAACGCCTGGTCTTGTAGCACCTTGTCCATTATGAGAAATAAAGACAGAAGCGTTGTGATACTGGTCGAAAGTTGAGTTCCCTACAGTAACCTGTCTAGTTACTGAGTCTGCAAACATAAGGCCTGAAACACGATTACCAATCAAACCATCAGAATAATCTAATGTACTTTGTATCGTAAAAGTTTCATCTTCTAAAATTGTTAATCCTACCAAACCACCTACTAAGATAGTGCCATTGCCTTGGATTGGATTATCTAGAATCATTAAATGTTCAATAATTGGAGAAGGAAGGCCATTGAAGGTTGTTATTGGATTATCGAAACTCGAACTTGAGATATTATACAATCCAATACCTCCATGAGTAGCAATTAAAACATGACCATCTAATTGTAAGAAATCTCTGACTATATTACTTGGTAATCCAGCAATCAAACTACCTGCTCCCCAATTTTCATTATTAATATCAAAAGATTGGTAGCCTGCAGAAGTCCCAGATTCTCCCATTAATCCAACATACATGGTGCCGTCATCTTCGATATGCATTCCATCCATTTGCGAATGAAGAGCAGGTGATGTTGGAACCTTTGTACGTTGAAGAAGATCAACCTTCCAAAGGCCACTTCCAGCTGTAGTTACCCATAATTTATCTCCATCTAGAGATATATCATTAATTATGTCGTTCTCAAAATTATATCCAAATTCCCATCTTACAGTTCCATTAGTTAGTTCGCCTTGCAGAATAGAAGATGAATAATATGAATTTCGATCTTGACTTGATGTGACCCAAACATTAGTTTCATTATATATGATATTTTGAACCTGCCCACTTGTTAATCCTACTAATTCATCATATCCACTTTCAATTAACCCAGTAGAATCTAATCTATCAACTCTGTTCAATCCTGATGTTTGGCCAGAGCGCCCTATGGCATACACAGGAGTGGTGCTCGAGGGGGCTCGAACAATTGAACAACCATCCATTCCCGGACTTAGAATTTGGCCATTAATTGTAGAAGACCCAGAAGTTACTATTCTAGAAATTCCACCTGTAGTATCATATTGATGTGCTGTAAGAAGTACGTTACCATCGTGCAACATGCCTCCTGGAAATATCCTATCTTCAGAAATACCATCGGCTGTATTCGTAAGTGTGGATAAGAATTGATCAGTATTGTAATTATACCTAGCGAGGCCTACTCCTTGTTCATCGAATCCAGCATACATAATACGATTAGATTCGTCACACGCAAGGGCTCGAACATCATTATCTGCCAAACCATTTGAGGTTAGTACCGAAGTTATCCACTCATCAGTCGTCCCATCCGAGTCATGATCGGCCAAATCATAACGAGCAATCCCTCCTTGATTTCCCCCACCAATTAACTGCACCAATTGCTATGTGAACTATGTCATCACACACCTCAATGTCAGCAGTATAACCATCTGGGATACCTGCACTTCCGGTTTGCCATGTTGTCCAATTACCAGAGGTACCATTTTTACGGATAATTTGGGAATTTGTTTGAAATCCTCCACCAGAATAACTTCCTGCCCAAAGATCATCTCCGACAGTAATCATCGTGTACAATTCATCTTCTGCATCAGAAGGTAATCCATCATTAACAACCCATGGATCTAGCCATGTTTCATTATTAGGTTCCCAGCGAAGAATACCATCCATACTAGCAAACAAATAATCGCCTTGATATTCTACTATGCCTCGAATTGGGCCGGGTATATCCGTCCATTCATCAAGTAATGTCATTGTTTGTGCTGAAAATCGTCTCATAACATTATCACCGTAAGCAACCCATAACTCACAGGATGAAGCATTTATTGGAAAGCAATCTCCAAGGAATTGAGCGTTCACTCTCTCCACACTACTGATGGTAGAAAGAGATTCTTCCCATGTTTCGTTAGTTAGATTCCATCTAGCAATTGTGCCGTCACCTTCATTCCAGTATTGTCTTGGTCTTATCCCAATCCAAAGTTCTTCAGAAACTTGCCCAATACTATGGATTTTCCCATCCCAACCAAGTTCTTGCCCTACATCAATAGTAGACTCACTAGAGTTAGATGATAAATTAATTCTAAAAATCTCATCATTAGATTGTTGCCAAGAATTAGATCTTTGAGTTGAATAATGCAGTATATCATCAACTATTACAACATGAGCTGGTGCAGAATTTGAAAGAGTAGGCCCTCCTGAATTAAAACCACGATTCCAATCGATTAACACATTATTATTCACTACGTCAATAAGCGTTAATCCAAAGTCACCACCTGCCCAAATTGTATCTTCAATATGCCCAGGAATAAGAACAGTTACATCATCATCATCAATAAATCCTTGATCACCATCCCATGTTTGAAGCCATTGCTGACTGGTGAGATTATATCTTCCTATTCCTGTATTCTCAAAACCAATATACAATATATCTTGAACCTTAACCACTAGCTCTTTGCGTATCATCACCTGCCGTCCATCTTTCTACTACCTCTAGACCAACATCTCGATTTATTAGCGAAGCCCCCTCGTTATGGCCTGCTAAGATGCGAGTACAACAACTGTCAGAAAGAGGGCTGCTGAGAGGCACTAATTCTATAGAAAAAGTCTCACTAAATCGTGCAGAGGTATTCATTGGAGAAATGCATTCATCCCACTCATAAATATTATTTTGTATTATTGCCCAACCTGTCCAAGTGCAAACTCCACGATTAGTAGCCGCTACTACTCCATCTGCATCACTCTTGATATCATTGATTTTCCATGGATCATTGTTGCCACCTGGGACATCTGTTTCAAAATATTCCCAATCTGAACCATCCCATCTAGCCATTGCTTGGTTTGATGTTCCGCCAGAATTAGGAACCTCCATTCCAACAATTAAACCGCCGTAATAATCTAGGTGAAGAGCAAGTACGTCATTATCAGGTAAGCCACTACTTCCATCGGCATCCCATATATCTATTATATCGCTGGAGTATCTATCAATCAATAATATTCCAAAACCGGTCAGACCAAAGTAAATTATATCTCCATCAACTGCTATTGGAGCAGCCTCTAAATTGTCTGCTCCAAGAGATTTCCAAGAAGAGAGAATAGATAATTCTTGTAAATCAATCCTCATTACTCCTTCGTCAGGTGTTGCGATGTAAGCAATGCCATATCTAGTTACAACATCATTAATGAAATCTGAATCCAAGCCATCTTGTTCTGTTATCACATCTGAAAGTGTCATTGAAGAGGTATTGACAAAAGACAACCCATCTTCAAAATGACCTACAACTAAGATTTCGGTAAAAGCATCATGAGAAAGGGCCTTGACTGCATTAGATGCAAGTCCTTGAACCGTCCCGATATAGGAACCGTCTGTATTATCCAATCTTAGTATACCCGAATTAATTGTACCAACCCAAACATATCCATTCGTATCTTGGATAAATGATGTGATTTCGACAGGGTTGTTGACATAATCAGCGATATCGATGGGCATAAGCCATGTTTGTGTACCTTCATCGAACCTATCGATTATTGTACTGCCCGATACCCAAATCTCACCATCTTCACCATCATCAACATATATTACTTGATTCATAGTATTGATTGAAGGGCTACTGACCAATGTCTCTACACCATCAATTGTTTCGCCGACTAAACGACCTAATACACCAGAACCATCTCCAACCAATACTAACCCTGAGTCAGGGCTTCTTGAATGCCCGAAATCTGGCCAAGAAATTATTTCATTTCCGTTCTCTATCAAATTGAAAGAAGATAATTGCCTCTGAGAAGAAAAGAATAATGCATTAGTATCATAATTATGAATAGTATTTCCTGCAAGTATGTATAGCCATCCTTCTGTAAGGCCCAATCCAACCACTTGATTTGACGATAACCAGTTACTTGTTGACCAAGTAGCCATCCATGAGCTTGAAACAAGATTACGCCGATTTATTCCTGCATTTTCGGTTGCTATTAATAATTGATTACCAACTAATTGAAGATCGTTAATCATATCAGAGGATAAGAAATTACCNGTATTCCACAATGCATTACTATCTACTGATACTGATGCTCCATTAGGGCTGCTANAAGTTGAATATCCTAATAGATGGAGGCCTTGATAAGTGGANATGTACAGATTATCATCGTAAGATACTACATCTGTTGCAGATTTAACAGNCCCTCCTGGGCAATAATAGTATGATGACCAATTTCCTTCGTTGGTGTAGTAAACATTACACCCTGAAACTGCCCAAATTGTACCATAATCATCGATTGTAATAGCAGTTATTGGAGAAGTTGATGTNGCTCCATCAACAAGATTGAAAGTTTCCATTAAAGATGAATCAGAAAGACTTCGTTGTAGTATCGTTCCATTAGATGTCCCAATAATCAAACGATTACCGCCTTCATCTATCGCGAGGCTTCTTCCTCGGACATTCTCTTCAATATCGATTATTAGAGTTGATGTCTGATCATCAAGATGTAGTAAATCGTCACCTAATAAAATGTATAATCGACCATCAAGTGGATTGACAGCACTGTCATATATTTCGATATCTAAAGGAGAAAAAGATACTTTTGGTTCAGCAGGACGGAGCGCTTCAATGACAATGTCTGTAATTGAAATTCCCGTTGGTAGTTGCCAGCTCGTATCACTTACCGAATTAGGTTGAACTCTTGAATCTAAAACTCCATTGGAATTTACTCCAGGTTGGTTCTCAGAGAAGGAGTCTTGTGTTCCGAATCCTCCTAAATCTGTCCAATCAAGTATAGGAGTTTGGCTATCTAACAAAGTGATTTGTGGTTCGTAAGCCGATTCACCTGCCGAGCCATTTACTCTAACTTGAAAAGTCATGTTATCTATTATCGCGCCCGGTGCGAAATCAAGGAATAAATCCCCATAAGCATATGTCCCATTAGATGGATTGGCTCCCGTCGCAGATAACTCAATCCATCCAGTATCGTTACTCCCCCCTGCCCCCCAAGCGCCGGGAATTGAGTTTCTAGATTCAATATTTTCGTCTAATTCTGAAGATGAATATGCTGACCAAGGTAGTAAAACCATCAAGGCTACTAACAAGATTGCCATCCTTTTTTGCGAGCCAGATACACTNTGATATGTGGAGCGCATGTGTAACTCGCGTCGTTTTATACATTATCAAAGCGTGTGTTCAATGTGCCTTTTATGCTCTTACCACCGTAGGTGATTTAGAATTTCTATCTTTTTGAAAAAGAATGTGCAGAGGGCTGATAATATAAATCACCAATATCGGATAGCATCATAGGTGAGTGGTATGCCGGTTAATCAAAGGGGATGTAATCTTGACAGATAAGCAACTTCGAAAAGACGCTTTGGATTACCACTCTTCCAAGCCTGCTGGAAAAATTACTGTAGTGCCAACTAAACCTCATGGGACTCAAAGAGATTTATCTTTGGCTTATTCTCCTGGTGTCGCTTATCCTTGTATAGAAATTGAGAAGAATCCTGATGCCGCTTTCAACTATACTTCCAAAGGAAATTTGGTGGCGGTGATAAGTAATGGAACTGCTGTACTGGGGCTTGGAAATATTGGAGCATTAGCAGGAAAGCCAGTAATGGAAGGGAAAGGTTTACTGTTCAAAGCATTTGCAGATATTGATGTATTTGATATAGAAATAGATNGAACAAATGTCGATGAATTTGTTGAGGCCGTAAAAGCAATATCTCCGACTTTCGGAGGCATAAATCTAGAAGATATCAAGGCACCTGAGTGTTTTGAAATAGAGCGTAGATTGATTGAAGAATTAGATATTCCTGTAATGCATGATGATCAGCATGGTACTGCGATAATTTCTGGTGCAGCTTTGTTGAATGGATTAGAAGTAGTAGAGAAAGAAATATCGGAAGTAAAGGTAGTAGTTTCAGGAGCAGGNGCGTCAGCAATTTCTTGTGCTCGTCATTATATACGGTTAGGTGTCAGAAAGGAAAATTTATTGATGGTTGATTCAAAAGGAATTTTGACGAAAAAGCGCTCTAAAAATGGTGAATTAAATGAGTATAAAGATGAATTTGCAAGAGAAATAGGAGAAGGAGGAATCAAGGAAGCAATGATTGATTCGGATGTTTTTCTTGGGCTATCAAAAGGAGGGNTTGTAAGTAAAGAAATGGTGACTTCGATGGCTTCTAGACCATTGATATTCGCACTAGCAAATCCTGATCCTGAAATATTACCTGACGATGTTTATCAGGTAAGAGAAGATGCTATTGTAGCTACAGGAAGATCTGATTATCCTAATCAAATAAACAACGTTCTAGGATTCCCATATATCTTCCGTGGAGCATTAGACGTTAGAGCAACTGAAATAACTGAAAATATGAAAATGGCAGCCACACATGCAATTGCTGCATTGGCTAAAGAGCCTGTTCCAGATGATGTTGCAGCGGCCTACGACGGAGAACAAATTCAATTTGGGCCAGAATATATAATTCCAAAACCATTCGACGCTAGAGTTTTGATATGGGAAGCTAGTGCAGTTGCCCAAGCAGCTGTGGATGAGGGGATTTCAAAATATACAAAAAAGGATTTCGATATAGAAAAATATCAAGAAGAACTTGAATCTCGATTAGGTTTGACACGTTCAATAATGCGTCGCGTAATTAATAGAGCAAAAAGAGACAAGAAAANAATTGTATTTGCAGAAGGAGAACACCCCACAATTATCAAGGCTGCTGCACAATGTATTTCCGAGAATATTTGTGAGCCGNTTTTACTTGGGCATACAAAAAGGATTAATGCANTAAAGGAAGAATTNGGGCTTGAATTCAAGTGTGAAACTATAGATGTGAGATATGACCCTAGAAGAAGAGGCGATTATGCAAAAGAATTCCATAAATTAAGAGGTAGAAAAGGATTAACCATGGAAGATTCAGTTAGATTACTGAAAACCACTACCTATTTTGGACCAATGATGGTACACATGNGAGATGCTGACGGGTATCTTGGAGGGATTTCGCATAATTATCCAGATATTGTTAAACCCTGTCTACAAACAATTGGACCGGCACCTGACACTCACAGGATAGTCGGGATGTATATGATGACAGTTAATGGACAACTAATGTTCATTGGCGATGCCACAATAAATATCTATCCGGACTCTAGAACATTAGCAGAAATAGCGGTTCAAACGGCAAAAGTTGCTAGAAGATTTGGCGTTAAACCTAAAGTTGCAATGCTTTCATTTTCAAACTTCGGAACTAGTGGAGAAATGAGAACAGATAGGATAGAAGAAGCAATAANTATGGCTAGAGAATTAGATCCAGGGCTGATTATTGATGGACCTATGCAAGCAGATACTGCATTAATTGAGGATATTCAAGAAAACTATCCATTCATGGAATTTGAAGGCCCGGCAAACGTATTAATTTGTCCAAATCTAGCATCAGCAAATATTGCTTACAAACTACTTCAAAGAGTGGCTGGAGCAGAAATGACAGGCCCGATCCTAGAAGGTTTAGCAAAACCAGCACACGTCCTTCAAAGAGATGATAGCGTTAGAGAAGTTGTACATATGGCTGCAATCTGTGCTGTTGATGCTCAAAGGCATGCTACGCAAAAACTCTGAGACAATTTTCTATTTCAGTCTAATACTTTTGGAGATGCAGATAATACTTCTTCACTACAGCCCTCAGAATATTGTTCGAAATTCTCGATAAACATTTGTGCTAGTAAATTCGCTACATTGTCAAATCTAGTTTTATCAGACCAGGTCTCTCTTGGTTGAAGTATCTCGTCTGGGACCCCTTCACAAGTAGTGGGCACTTCGAATCCGAACCTTTCATCTTCTACAAAGATTACATCATCTAAAGAACCGTCTAATGCAGCATTGAGAAGAGCACGAGTCCATTTTATACGAATCCTACTAGATTCTCCGTATCCACCTGCTACCCATCCAGTATTGATTAGCCAACAGTTTGCGTCATGATCTCGAATCTTGCTAGAAAGTAGATCTGCATATACACTTGGATGCCTTGGCATAAATGGAGCGCCAAAACACGTAGAGAATGTTGCTTGAGGTTCGGTTATTCCTATTTCAGTACCTGCAACTTTAGCAGTATATCCCGAAATAAAATGATATGCGGCTTGCTCGGGAGTCAAACGAGAAAGTGGAGGAAGAACGCCAAATGCATCACAGGTCAGGAAAACAACATCCTTTGGATGACCTGCCATTGAATCTAATGTACGATTCTCAATTGATTCAATGGGATAAGACCCTCTAGTATTTTGAGTTAGAGTCCCATCTTCAAAATTAGGTACGCCATTTGCATCAAGAATAACATTCTCTAATACTGACCCCGGCATCCTAGTTGTAGCAAAAATAGCGGGTTCATCTTCTTTTGAAAGCCCGATTAATTTTGCATAACATCCGCCTTCGAAATTAAAAACACCATCATCAGACCAACCATGTTCGTCATCTCCAATCAATGCCCTTCCAGGGTCAGCTGAGAGTGTGGTTTTTCCAGTTCCAGAAAGACCAAAAAATAATGCTGAGTGATTATAATCGGTATTAGCAGAACAATGCATAGGAAGTAATCCTTTAGCAGGTAATATATGATTCATTATTGTGAATATCGCTTTTTTNATTTCTCCAGCGTAGTGAGTACCNCCAATAATTACGAGACCTCTATCTAATGCAAGAATTACAAACACTCCTGAATTAGTACCATCGGCTTTAGGATTAGCCATAAGTTCCGGTGCATGAAGAAT
>JGI26243J51142_1000390_pt1 | contig 20739 bp, 12 predicted proteins | sample SaaInlV_130m_DNA_FD_51142 | JGI IMG/M metagenome (IMG submission 51142)
TTCCCTAGTTCTGTGCCGGTTATTGTCATATTCCCCGACGTACCTCCTAAACCAATCGTTCCACCATCGGATACAGCGATCGTTGTCGAACCTGTTCCACTTGAAATCGTACCTGCAATATCAACATCATCTGCCTCAATTGTAATGCTCGCATTATCTTCAGTTGTAAGGGCCTTGCCGGAAGCCATGGTAAATGTACCCGTACCACTTTCATCAGAGTCGGGGTTGAAAGTCACAGACGATGCTATCGTCAGGTCACCGTTAACAGTGATTCCATTCCCTGCATTTACCGTAACTTGTTTAATTGTCGAAGCAGTGGTACCAAACTCTACTGACCCGTTAGAACCACTTGAATTTAATGTAACACCACCTGAAATATGCGAAAGNGTCACCCCATCGACATANATATTGCCACTTGAACTGTCGCCAATCACTAATTTCCCCGCGGTGATGTCGCTTAATTCGCTCTGTATCAATGTCAANCCGCAGGCAGAACCATTACAAATAGTNGAGACTGTTGATGCAGTTGTGCTTGCCGTTGTGCCATCCAACCCAATAGTTTCACCACTTCCNCCCAGAATGGTTAATGTTCCAGCNCCGGCATCCAATGCCCCCGANAAAGTAAAGTCTGTTCCTGTAAGGGTAATATCNCCTCCGTTGGTATCCATGGCTCCAACTGACACAGTTCCACCAGCACTCATAACAATACTTCCNCCAGAGGTTTCAATTGTATCCGACGTGTCTGTAAAAGATATATTTCCAGTAGTTGCAGTGAAGGTAACGCTTTGTCCACTTGTCTGAGCAAATGTCAAACTGTTATTGAGAGTGATGGAACTGGTAGCAACCATATCGATGTTTGTAGTGGAAGCAACTGACTCAAGAATNTTTTCATAGGTTGTGAAAGAGCTCGCTGCACTAGCAGATGCTGTNCCTGAACCTCCCGAAATAGTTATATAGTCCGGATCCAGCAAAAGAGTCCCTGATTTCCCGTTTGCAGCAGTTGTATCCACACGACCAGAAAAGTAAAGCTCTTCTTTCCCAGAAACTTCTGCGAATCCGCCATCACCAAATAGTCTTCCACCACGCGACCTTATGGTTCCAAAAAAATCTGTACGACGATCNGCCCAGAAAATAGTTCTTCCTCCATTACCTCCTGTNATCGCATCAGCAAAAATGGAAACATTGGCACCTACATAGTTTTCTAACGCTGTTGGAATTGAACCTAAACCCTGATAATCGCCACCAACGAGCACAAGGCCACCCCCAGCATCACCGGAAACATCAATAAAGGCATTATCATAAAGGCCGACTCTGTTACCCAAAATATGAACAACGCCGCCGGTCTCGTTGGTCCCTAAACCCGTCGCATCAATAGCTCCTGAAACACTAACTAATCCGTTACTGTCACCCGTAAGATAAATGGAACCATTTTTTTCTGTTATGGATTGAGCCTGGATATACCCAGACATATTGATAACATTGTCTATTAAACCCTGTGCAGACCGAACATCCATTGCCACCGTCCCACCATCGGCAAAAATATTTCCACTGTTGGATACAAGAGAGGTTAATTGTTCTCCGTTGAATCCCGTCACGCTTTGCATGACCTGACTGTCCACACCCAAGTTGACCAGTTGATCGCCATATAGGTCTAGAGTNAAAGTATTTCCAGCAGCAAGGCTTACTTTNCCTAACCGGGCACTGATGATTCCTGTATTTTGAACTCCTGGTGCGACAAATGCGATCAGCCCCCCTTCTGAGGCAGTAATAGTTCCACGATTGGTAATTGTATTTGAAAACTCAGGAGAAATATTAAAGTTGTACTGTCCATTTATGAAATTTGTATCCGATATATCGCTTGTCGTCGCGACCAAACCATGAACATCAACTTCTGCTCCATTCCCAAAAAGAATACCGTTGCGGTTTATCAACATTAAGTTTCCATTTGATGTTAGCTTCCCGAATATTGAAGATGGGTCGTTCCCTGTCACGCGATTCAAAGTTACTGAACCTGCAGATGGTACTTGAAAATTGACATGCTCCCCCCCCGCAATACTAAATGAGCTCCAGTCAATGATCGATTTATCACTGCTCTGAGAAATATTGAGCCTGCTATCTGAAACCTGATTAATTGTCGCTGAACCCNCCTGCACGCTACCATTAGTTGGCAAGGCATAAATCAAGGATGGGAAAATGCCTAAAAGGTACGTAAGAAATGAAACTAGAAAAATAAGACCTCTTCCAGGCCTCCTCATTTGGCGAATTAAATGATGGTTAAGGGTAGAATTACCCATTTGGATAAACGGTTTATTTTCTTCCACGACCGGACGAACCGACTGCATAAAAACCCGTTGTCCCATTTTCATTATATTCATAATGATTCCCTTGCAACTCTCAGGCTAAAACAATATCCAAATATATAATTTCCAAAAATTCTCTGTAAAAAAGACTACCCAATAGACACACTGCGATTAAAATCTATTAGACAAACTAAAAAAGAATCTCGGATCCTTATTCCCTTCTGCAGCCACATTATCTGACACGGGCTTATTCATTTCTAGATAACCGGAAATCGAATCGGTAACATTAAACCTCACCCCCAAACCTATTGAGGTTAGGTCCTGCCGTTTAGCACCTGTGGACGTTTGCACCTTATTCCAAACTGACCCATAATCTAGAAAACTATAGAGCTGGAAGTCTGATAAATAATCCCATGCAGGACGAAATGCTTTTTGCAATTCAACTTTAAAGGCAATTCCATGATCACCAGTAATTTCAGAAGAGTCATACGCTCGAGCATACTGAGAACCGCCCACGCCAAATTCTTCAGATGCTAGTAATTTGTCAAAGGAGTATTGCCACGAAGCAGCACCTAACAAGTTCCAACTGGGTGCCATGCTTTGTATTCTCATGAAACTTCCGGTTAGTTTTGTAAAATTACTTTTACCCTGTGACCGTGAAAGGTTAGACGAGCCTGATTCCGTTGCATCAAAAACATTTAGCCCTTGGCTCAGGTTTAACCGGATAAGGTTTACCCCCTTGTTCGTGTCGGCAAAATCATAAGAAAATCCCATAGTCATCACTCGTAAACGATCTTCTGAATCTAGCGACCCGAGAATTTTTGTTGTTGAGTTTCTTCCTGTGAAACCCAAATACCCAGTCAGGTTTTTTCCTCGAGACCGAAGAAATGGGTGTGTCAACCGAAGAGTAATGCTCGTACTGTCTCCATTAATATCAAATTGCTTAAGACTAGAACCCGGTTCTGACTCACTTACTGAACCTGAGAAAAATAACCTCGTACCTTCCTGGTTTACTGGGAGGTCATAAAACGCATTCATAAAAAGCAACTCTTCCGTTTGACTGGTAACCACTCCCTGCAAACCCGTGCGATCGTAACTGCCTAACAGTGAATTTGCTGTAACTCCACCTGAAAACTGGTACGGGCCATTAAATTTTGAACCTCGGTTATCAGCTCCCACGTGACCCTCGAAAGCCTTATCCGCTAAAATTAATGTCATAGTTGTAGCGCTCGGTTTATCTTCCGACGGTGTCAAGACAGACTTAGCCGCTACTCCAGGCAAATCATCAATCAGCAACAAGTACCGTTCGAGGTCGAGCGCGCGCAATGGACGAGATTTTAGGATTTTTTTCTTGTACTGATTGATTAATTTTCTAGGACCGCGGACAGGCCCTTGGATTTTTATTTTGTCGATATAACCTTCAATAATTTTTAGGTAAACTACCCCATTGTTTATTTTCTGCGGTGGGACAATGGCCTTAGACAAGATATAACCATCATTTCGATACTTATTCGTTATTGATTGAGCTATTTCATAAATATCCTTAAGGGTTAGCTCTTTCTTCAAATAGTTGCTATATAAATGTTTGAAAGCCTTCTTGTCATAAATGGTTGTTCCTTGAATGAATAATTGCTTTAAAACAAACTTGACTCCTTTTAGATCTTCGGGAAACACAGGTACCATAGTTTTAGGCTTGATGGGAATGACAGAAGATTTTGGACTAGGCTGTTGCCCAAACCTACGGTCAAACCGATGGGGCGCGGCCTGTTTATACGTACGATCACGCCCCTCTGGAGAAATCTGAGCCTGAACTTCACCACCTTGGATCGGCCAGCTGAACATCCCCACTAGAAACAAGATTAGTACTCTAAAATGATTTGAGCCAATAAGGGCTCTAGAATTCTCCACCATAGTTTCCTATCGGATAAATTTAGCTATGTATTAAGCTTTACAAGCGAGTTTCAAAAACATTTGATGACCCGTAACTCTTTATTGAATAAGATGTTCAGGAAAAAAGGTATTTCATGGTGCCGCGGGCAGATGACTGCTCGTTGTCCCAAACCCGCAAAAAAACTATAAAATTTATAGTCTGTAATGACTTGGACACACTATTGCTCGATAAAAAGCAAAGACTGTGCCAAATATGGGACTACCCCAGTGGGAGCTAAACCCCTTTATTTATAATATTTTACTTAATTTTAAAGTACTTAGATCAAAAGGGGTTGAATGCAAATCGGGAAGTATCTTCCTTATTAAAGTGTCAATATGAGAACTTTAAACTGGAAAAGGACAATATTGCGGGAGGGCGTATTAAAGCTACTAAGTTACCGCTAACTAAGCTGTGGGAGGCTGAAGCGATTGGCTCAATTCCAAAAATTAGTAATTACCAAAAAGCAATTCGGAAGGTTTATCTTCGAAAGTCAGCAGCCCTGTCATTCTACGGAACAACTATTGTCGTAGAAAGCCGAGTCTAAAATAATCTAATTTCTTTGTGTTAATATCAGGAGTCTCATTCAAAGAGTTAATTCTGATTATCAAAACAACCAACCCTAATTGTCAGGTTTATTACTATTGTCCCCTCAAGAACATCCAAAACCAAGTTTAAATAAAAAAACCTTCGTTCGCGAGCTTCGCTTGCAGGGAACAGATGGCATCCGCCGAGAAGTAAAGCTCTCCTCCTCACAAGAAACCACAAATTTAACTCCCCAAGAAGTCTTCTTGAAGCTTGGATTCATCACAGAAGAATTCATGGAAATATATGCCTATGCCCATATCAAGCAGTTAATGTCTACAGNAAAAATTCAGACTGGGGACAGTGTTATTATTGGGTGGGACCCTAGAGATCCAAANGGGAATTATACTTCTGCCGTCGTTAGCGGGATATGTAAAGCAGGCGTAAATGCACTGGTTTTAGGTGTAGTTCCCACCCCATTGGTTCCAATGTATATGCTTTACAAAAATGCCCGCGGCGGTTTGATGGTAACCGCTTCTCATAATCCAAGAGATCAGAATGGCATTAAAATTTTTTCTTCTTTCCAAGGGCTAAAGCTACTACCTGATAATGACTTAACCTTGACGCATGCTGTCCTTGAAGTAAAACCTTCAACTCTAGAAAAGCTTACTCTTAAGGGAAAATGTATTGACTCTCGAAAAGAGGCCTTGGAATTGTTTCATAACTTTTCTCTCGCGCCAAAAAATACATGGATCCCACCAGAATTTGAGAAGAATCTTTTTAAAAATATTACCTTAGTAGTCGATCCCGCTAACGGGTCGCTTTCTGACATCGCAGCAAAAATATTTCACCAACTCGGGTTCGGAAATGTAATAGAAATAAATTCCAAGTTAAACGGCGATGTAAATCTAAAAAGCGGCGTGGCCGACTTAGAGGGCAAAGCCATAATAACAAGAGAAATGATCGAGAAAGGAACTGGGATATTTTCAAAACATTTGGCTATTACAAAGTTGCTAGACCTTGGCCAAAAAAATAGAACTTTGGTTGCTAAGGGAGATAAAAAAATTTGTGGAGCTGTTTTTGATGCCGACGGAGATCGATTCTATCGACTGGATTATGATGCATCTAAGGACGCCTTAATTGTTATGAGTGGAGACGAAGCTGCTTTCTTTCAAGCCAAACACCTCATAACCTCTAACCCCAAACAATACAAAGGAACCACATACATTAACACCGTTGAAAGTGACTTTAATGCATCGGTCGCGGCTAAAAAACTGGGCTTTCTTCCCGTGCTCACACCTGTGGGAGATAAATGGATTTTGCTAAAAATTGCTTTACTCACAGCGGAAAAAAAAATTCGTGCGGCAAAAAAATTAAAAGGAACGAAAGTACTAGCAACCAGCATACTAGAAAAGTGGAAAAACATTCAAAATAAAGATTCTCTAAACGTTTTAAATATAGAAGAACTAGAGTCAGAGTTGAACCAATTTTTTAAAATTAACAAAGCTGAGGGGTATGTCGCTAATAGTAACAAAAATGATCTCTTTTCTATTGGTAGCGAGGAAACCGGGCACTGTATCACTGAAGGCTACCTCACTTTCAAAAATGAAACACAAGTGTCGGTTTTTTTTGGCAATGGAGTCAAAAGTGCCATAAACACATTCGTTGCTACCCAATTTTTATTAGAATCAAAACCAACGCGGGCCTACTTTGCTAACCTTACTCGCCCGTTCCCCCCCGGATATAAGCAAACTTTCTATACTTACTACGTGAACAAAAAACTTTTCCATAAAAATTCACAACTATGGAACCAAGTAAAAACATCAATATATCAAGAAGGACGGAACAAAGGCTTTAGTCCTCGGTTCACTAGTTTTAGTGCAGAGCCTGACATGTTGTACATTAAACTTAGTTCAAAAAAAAATGAGAACGCCGCCATTTTTGTCCGAAACTCAGGAACTGAAAATAAAATAGGGGTTAATTTGAGAGGATCGATGAAGAGTGCTGCAAAGTTGAAGTCCATCGGTGAAAAATGTATTAAAATATTATTATATTCTATGAAGGACTTTGAAAACCACCTTTGCAAATTAGAGAAAAGTATTCTCAATCAACTAANTTTTGGATCGGTTTTAAATACTAAGCTAAAGTTAAAAAAACCNGCGGGGGAAAGGGTTCTTTCGGAAATGGCGAAACAGGGCCTAATTCGACTAACCAGGGATGGCCATACCCTTACTGCCCTTGGGAAATGGTACCTATCTATAAAGAAGCAGGATGGTTAAAATAGAACTTTTAACTCCGGGAGCACAAAATATTATTTTTCCTGCAAACAACCGTTATCTTCAAGGGGCAAGCATGAAAGACTCTACTTTCTCTTTACACTTATCATCATGAGGCATTTTTTAGACACTTATTTTCCACAACTAAACAACTTTGCACATAATGATATTTTTAAAAATATCAATCAAGTTTGGGATCCCCTTAAAAACCTTGATAAAGTTATTACCAGAATCTTAGCGGAAGACCCTACAGGTGACCAAATCGAATCCGTTTCCGGTCTTACAATTGATACGAGTAGTTCCGTTAAGAGCATCGTTGTGAAACGCTGGATAAAACTTAAAACTCCCATCATATCCCAGGCACTTGAGATTAGAATTGATAGTGGAACTGTTTTAGAGCCTACGGCTATCATCAAAGGCCCATCAGTCATAGGAAAAAATAATGACATTCGTCAAGGATCATACCTAAGAGGTAATATCGTGGTAGGAAATAATTGTGTAATAGGTCACTGCACGGAAATTAAAAACTCCATACTAATGAATCATGTGGAAGCGGGCCATTTTAACTACATTGGAGATAGCATTTTAGGAAGTTTTGTCAATATGGGAGCGGGTTCACGACTTGCTAACGTCCAGTTTCGTGGGTTAAAAGAAAAGATGGACGATACTATCAACGATATTAAGATACCCATAGAAAACAAACTAATTTCAACCGGTTTTTCCAAGCTTGGTTCAATCATAGGTGACAACGTCGAAATCGGCTGTAACGCAGTATTATCGCCTGGAGCTTTGATTGGTAAAGACAACTGGATTTATCCAAACTGTACTGTCTCCAAAGGCTTTCACCCTCCTGGGCATTTCATAACTCCTTCGGAACACAAGTCAAAATCTCGCAAAAAATAAATCTTCTTCAAAAGATTTATTGTCTGGTGTAAAATAGATTTTGAAATATTGATTTTTCTAGTCCACTCTCGTACAGTTTCCTTTTTGGAATGCTACTATTGTAACTTAGATAATTAATTTAAATACAAAATTGCGGATGTGGCGGAACTGGCAGACGCGCATGATTTAGGATCATGTGGGGCAACCCGTGGAGGTTCAAGTCCTCTCATCCGCACCAGTTATGTTAATGATTTCCAGCTCATTCCAGATTCTAGGCTGAAAAAATATGCATGAAAACTTAAACAGAGAAGAAGAAATCAAGGTGCCTCCTGACCGATCTTTCGGTATAGTATTCACCCTCGTATTTTTAGCTATGGGGATATGGGTAGTCTCTGAAGGGCAGTCTAAGGGATGGCTTTTTTTTGTAATTGCCGCCCTTTTTTTGGTTGTTGCCATAGCACGCCCCTGCATTTTAGGTCCTCTCAATAGAGCATGGACAAAATTTGGACTTCTCCTTGGTCAGGTGTTCAATCCCCTCCTATTAGGAGTCATTTTTTTTCTGGTTGTCACCCCGATAGCAGTTGTCATGAGACTATGGGGCAAGGATTTCCTTCACCTAAAATCTAAACCCGGCCTCAAAAGTTACTGGATCGATCGCAGTTCTGCAGGCCAAAAAATCGGTTCGATGACTAAACAGTTTTAATTAAACCTGAGGCATATATGTCATTTTTAAATGAGTTTTGGGAATTTCTTCGTGAGCGAAAGAAGTTCTGGTTGTTACCTATTATTTTTGTTCTCTTGTTGATGGGTGGGTTAATTGTCTTAACTCAGGGTTCTGCTGTTGCTCCCTTTGTCTACACCCTATTTTGATCCAGAAACCAATACAAATTCTGGGCCTCTCGGCCTACTACCATGATAGCGCAGCAGCGCTCATTCAAAATGGTTGCATTCTCGCCGCTGCTCAAGAGGAGCGGTTTACACGAATAAAACACGATGCTCGATTTCCCATCAACGCCATCGGATATTGCTTGAGTGAAGCCAAGATCTCTCCTAAAGAAATTGACTATGTGGTTTTCTATGACAAGCCGTTTTTAAAGTTCGAGCGGTTACTGGAAACATACTTGGCCTTTGCTCCGAGAGGATTCAACTCCTTCAGAAAAGCCATCCCCTTATGGCTCAAAGAGAAACTGTTTCAGAAAAAAATGCTATGTGACGAGCTGCATAAGTTCGGATTTGAGGGCAACCTAGCAAACAGGCTTTTATTTTCAGAGCATCACTTGAGCCATGCAGCGAGTGCGTTTTTTCCTTCCCCTTTTTCCAAGGCTGCCATACTAACAATGGATGGGGTGGGCGAATGGGCAACAACTTCACTTGCTTTAGGAAAGGAAAACAAGATAGAGATCCTCAAAGAAATCCATTTCCCTCATTCTATCGGACTCCTGTATTCGGCTTTCACTTATTACACTGGGTTCAAGGTTAACTCAGGTGAATATAAACTTATGGGACTCGCTCCGTATGGTGAACCAAAGTATGCGCAGCAAATATTAGATCATCTGATTGATCTGAAAGCCGACGGATCGTTCAGACTCGACCTCTCCTATTTTAATTATTGCACTGGACTCACTATGACCAGTACCCGGTTTCACGATTTATTTGAGGGCCCTCCCCGTTCTGCGGAATCACAATTGACTCAGAAACATATGGATATTGCAGCCTCCATCCAAAAAGTGACTGAGGAAGTGGTNCTTAGACTTGCTCGTTCACTCNTAAAAGAAACCGGGGAAAAAAACCTTTGTCTAGCAGGCGGGGTAGCACTGAACTGTGTCGCTAATGGAAAAGTACTTCGTGAAGGAGGTCAAAATCACCTTTGGATTCAACCCGCTAGCGGTGATGCGGGTGGAGCCCTTGGGGCGGCCCTAGCAGCCTATCACCTGCATCTGGAGCAACCAAGACAACTGTCTTCTTCAGGTGACTCCATGGAGGGAAGTTATCTCGGACCTATGTTCCCGGATGAGGAAATTGCTAAACGACTAGAAGGGATGAGCGCACGATTTGAAGTTCTGGAAGAGGATGAGCTCATTCGTTCCTGTGTCGAAATTCTTCAAGAGGGCAAAGCTGTCGGCTGGTTTCAAGGAAGGATGGAGTTTGGTCCCCGGTCACTGGGAGCTCGCTCTATTCTCGGCGATGCCAGATCACCACAAATGCAATCGGTTCTTAATTTAAAGGTCAAGTTTCGTGAATCATTCAGACCATTTGCCCCGTCAGTATTAAGAGAAGAAGTTTCTGAATGGTTTGATCTGGATACCGATAGTCCTTATATGTTACTGGTAGCCGATATTTCAAAAAAATACCAGCGACCCATGACGGACGAGCAGAAACAGTTGTTTGGAATAGAAAAGTTAAATGTGCCGCGTTCTGATATTCCAGCAATCACTCATGTGGATTATTCCGCTCGCATTCAAACGGTGCACAGAGAAACCAATCCCCGCTATCATAAATTACTTTCGGCATTCAAGTCTCGAACCGGTTGCCCGGTTCTGGTCAATACCAGCTTTAACGTGCGAGGAGAACCCATAGTCTGTACTCCTGAAGATGCTTTCCGATGCTTTATGGGAACCGGGATTGAAGCGCTTGCTATAGGAAACTGCTTTTTAAGAAAAGAAGCTCAACCACCTCATTTAAAAGAAAACTATACAGAAATGTTTGATCTGGACTAATTCCCGAATCAGCTTTGTAAGTTTCCTGCGGGATATTTATTTGATTGAAATTTTTTGAGGTGTATTTTGGGTCATGGATTACTTTTCACCTCGTAGAAAAGAATCATATAACGTATGCTAAAATGGCGTTGTATCGATGGTTAAAAAGAAAAATATTAGCGCATAGCTGGAGGCATCTTTCATTAAAGATAACTCGCACTAAATTTTTAAACATAATGGTTTGTGCGAGAGGAATTTGGTGAGAACTTGATTTAGAATTGTATTTTAAAAATAAACAGAAATCTAAAATCTTCCGTCTACATTAATAACCTTTACCTTCGCACAAAACATGAATACGAAAATAGAGGATATTGACTCCTGTAAAAAGAAAATCAAATTTGATATTGCCTATAAAGACTACCAAGCAAAGGTTCAAAGCTCTTACCTTACTCTCGCTCGGCAAGTCAAGGTTCCGGGGTTCCGTCCGGGGAAAGCACCAATGTCAATGTTAGAAAAACGATTTGGACCAAATGTTAAGAAGGAGGTCATGACCCAACTCGTCAGCGAAAGACTCGCTGAAGTGATAGAAGAAAAAGGGTTCCGCTCTGTAAGTCCACCAAAAATTCTAGAAGTCGAAGCTGAAGAAGGAACTGATATAAGTGTTTCAGCTTCAGTAGAAATTGTTCCTGACTTTAAAATTAACGACTACTCCAAAGTAGAAATTCCCATTGAAATCACACGAGTGACTGATGAGGATGTGAATCAAGCTATTAATTATCAACGCGAACGTCAGGGCACCAAAGTNCAAGTATTAGACAGGCCTGTTGAAGACAAGGACTTTGTTAAGCTTGACTTTAATGGAACTCTGAACGGCGAAGCATTTGAAGGCGGGAAGGGCAGTGACCATATAGTTCAAATCGGCTCTGAGTACCTGTTGAAGGACATGGGAAGGCAACTCATAGGTATGTCCGTGGATGAAGAAAAAGATATCCCTGTTCAAATCCCTGAAAATTACTCCTCTAACAAATCCATCGCAGGCAAAGAGGTTATTTTTCATGTCTCTCTAAAAGGAATCCAGAAAAACCAACTTCCCGAACTGAATGACGACTTTGCTAAAAATATTGAGCCTAAAGATAAGTTCGCTAGCTTAGAAGACATGAAGCTACAAATTAGGTCTCAACTGGAAGAGCATGCTCGCGGAGATGCTCATAGGGAGGCTAAAAAAATAGTCGCAAAAAAAATCACTGAAATGAATCCTATCGAAGTCCCCGAGGGCTTAGTGGAAGAACAAATCAAGCATATGGTCATTCAGGCTTTAAAAAAGGNACAACAGNCCCAAAACAAAACAGAACCTATCAACGAAGAAGAAATACATGTAACAGACTCACAAAAGAAAGAACACAGAGAAAATGCCACCCAACTCTTACAACAGGAGCTGGTACTTGATCAATTGGCCTCTAACCTTAATATTAAGATTGGTGAAAGTGAACTCAATGCGGAGGTCAACAATATGGTTCGTATGTTGGGCGAAACGAATGCCCACAAAATGAAAAAACAATGGGAACAAAATGGTGTCTTAGCTAGATTACAAAGCCGAATTAAGCGTGATAAGACGCTCGATGCAGTGATGAAGGAAGTCCAGGTAAAAGAAGAAGTTGTTGACAGAAAAGAAGATATTGACAATAATTAAAGTAACACGTCTTAGCTTATTTTTTGCATTGCTCCAAGCAGTTCTTAAGCCCCACATAGGCTAGGGGGATATGACTTAGCCTTCTCATTATTCTATAATTGAAAAAGAAAGAACGTATATGACGGATACTTATAATCAGTTGATACCAATTGTAATTGAACAAACCAGTCGCGGAGAGCGCTCTTACGATATTTATTCGCGCCTACTTAAAGACAGAATCATATTCCTTGGTACCGGAGTTGACGATAATGTAGCCAACGCCATTATAGCCCAAATGCTTTTTTTAGAATCAGATGAACCCGATCAAGATATTTATCTATACGTCAATACTCCTGGTGGACAGGTAAGTTCGGGAATGGCTATCTACGATACCATGCAATATATCAANCCAGACGTGCAGACAATTTGTATTGGACAGGCAGCCAGTATGGGTGCCTTGCTATTAGCAGCTGGAGCCAATGGAAAACGATTTTCTCTTCCACATGCAAGGATAATGATCCATCAGCCAAGCGGTGGGTTTCAAGGTCAACATACAGACATTGAAATTCAGGCCAAAGAAATCTCCCGTATTCGAGACATTCTTGACGGAATACTCGCAACGCACTCCGGGCAGGACGCTAAAAAGGTTCGCAAGGATACCGAGCGGGATCACTATATGACTGGTGAGGAAGCTTTAAAATATGGTTTAATTGATAAGCTAATCACTAAACGCGAAGAGGCAGAAAAGAAGAAGCAATAAATTTTGACCGAGAATATGAGCTACCTTTTCTCTTGATCACCCAATAGAGGAATCCTATGAGTAAAAAAAAGTCCCCAAAGAACAATAACTACAGATGTTCCTTTTGTGGCAAGAGCCAAGATGAGGTTAAAAAGCTGATCGCTGGCCCAACTGTCTTTATATGTGATGAGTGCATCGAACTATGTAACGAAATCATGGTAGAAGAATGGGCTCAAGCAAAGTCCGAGGATGTACAACACTTATTAAAACCAAAAGATATCTACAATCACCTCGAAAATTATATTATCGGGCAAAACCGTTGCAAGCGCATACTTTCAGTCGCCGTTCACAACCATTTCAAGCGGATAGAAGCTAATATAAATATGGACGAAGTAGAACTTCAAAAAAGCAATGTGCTGCTTATTGGTCCTACCGGTTCTGGGAAAACTTTAATGGCTCAAACGTTGGCAAAAATTCTTGACGTGCCATTTACTATTGTTGACGCCACAACACTTACCGAAGCCGGTTATGTTGGAGAAGATGTAGAAAATATCATCCTCAAACTATTACAAGCTGCAGACTACGATGTGGAAAAAGCGGAGCGAGGAATTATTTATATTGATGAGATTGATAAAATATCTCGCAAAACAGAAAACCCATCAATCACTCGTGATGTGTCAGGGGAAGGCGTACAACAAGCCTTACTTAAAATTATTGAGGGCACCACTGCCAGCGTTCCACCACAAGGCGGAAGAAAACACCCTCACCAGGAATTTTTACAAGTTAACACATCTAATATCTTGTTTGTCTGTGGTGGCGCTTTTGTTGGCCTCGACAGTGTCATCCGTAGCCGTGTAGGAAAAAAAACACTTGGATTTAGCCAAGAACCCATCTCAACAGGAAAAATAGAAACGGAAGATCTTCTCGAAAAGGTACAACCGGAAGATCTTCTCAAGTACGGACTCATCCCAGAATTTGTAGGGCGGTTTTCTATCGTTGCGACTCTTAATGAGCTCGACACAACTGCTTTAATGAAAGTACTTTCAGAACCCAAAAATGCAATAACAAAACAATTTCAGAAACTTTTTGAATTCGAAAATGTTAAATTAAAGTTTACAGAAAATGCCATTCGAGCGATCGCAGAAAAAGCGATCGCCCACAAAACAGGTGCACGTGGGTTGCGCTCAGTACTAGAAGAACACATGCTTGATATCATGTTTGAACTACCATCACGAGATGATATTCAAGAAGTTGTAGTCAATGAAGAAGTAATCAAAAATAGTGAAGAACCACTTCTCGTATATCACAAACAAAAAAAGGCAAGTTAAATGAGTTCAGGCCACCCCTTGTTACCTCTACTCCCACTAAGAGACATAGTTGTTTTTCCCTTCATGGTAATCCCGCTTTTTGTTGGGCGAGAGAAGTCTGTTTGCGCTTTGGAAAAATCTATGTCCGAACAAAAAAATATTTTTCTGGCTTCCCAGCGTAACCCAAATTCTAACGACCCAACTCCAAAGGATATTTACGAAACTGGTACTATCGCCAATATTCTGCAAATTCTAAAATTAACCGATGGCACAATAAAGGTTCTAGTTGAAGGCCTGCAACGCGGGCGCATCATTAAATTCAGTAAAAGCACCGATTTTTATCAAGTAGAAATCGAGCGTGTTCAAGAAAATGAGCAAGTCACGNCTGAACTTAAGGCACTTATGAGAAGTGTTGGCAGTGTATTCGAACAGTATGTCAAACTGAATCAGAAAATACCACTGGAAGCAGTTTCTGCAACAACGAACATTATTGAACCACATCGTTACGCTGACACCATTGCAGCCTATATGGTTTTTCAATCCAATGAAAAGCAAGCCCTTTTAGAAACCTTCAACCCTGGCGATCGCTTAGNNAAATTANTNNGNACTCTAAAGTCCGAAGTTGAGATTCTTAAAATCGAAAAAAAGGTCCATGGACGTGTTCGGAAACAGATGGAAAGCAGTCAAAAAGAATTTTATCTAAACGAACAACTCAAGGCTATACAGAAGGAATTAGGGAAACGTGATGAGTTTAAAACAGATATCGATGAATTGACGGAAAAAATAAAAAAAGTTGGCTTGCCAAAGGACATTAATGAAAAAATATCAAAAGAACTGAGGCGACTTGAGCTCATGCAACCAATGTCAGCCGAGGCAACCGTTTCACGAACCTATATTGAGTGGTTCATCGANCTACCTTGGAAACAGGGGACAGGCTCTGAAAAAATTAAAATTNCAGANGCGATAAAAANACTCGACAAAGATCATTATGGGCTAGCAAAAGTTAAGGAGCGTATCATCGAGCACTTAGCAGTACTCAANCTAGTCAAAAAAATTAAAGGACCGATTTTATGTTTAGCAGGNCCACCGGGGGTTGGTAAAACNTCCCTAGGGCAGTCCATTGCCAGGGCCACNGGGAAAAAATTCATTCGTGNTTCTTTGGGTGGAGTCCGTGATGAAGCAGAAATNAGGGGTCATCGAAGAACTTACATTGGAGCACTTCCGGGAAAAATTATCCAGGGAATAAAAAAAGCTGGCACTATGGATCCTGTATTTATGCTGGATGAAGTTGATAAAATGAATTCTGATTTCCGTGGTGACCCTTCCTCTGCGTTACTAGAAGTACTCGATCCTGAGCAAAACTTTAACTTCAACGACCATTATCTTGAGGCGGATTACGACCTATCGCAAGTTCTATTCATCTGTACTGCTAACGTTCTCCACACCATACCCAAACCCCTTTTGGACCGAATGGAGGTAATCCGCTTACATGGCTATACGGATGAGGAAAAAGTCGGGATTGCCGAAAAGTTTCTTATCCCTAAAAAAATAAAAGAACACGGATTAACAAAAAACAACGTTAAATTCAAAAAAACAATCTTAAACCGAATTGTGGATAGTTATACCCGCGAATCAGGAGTTCGTAATTTAGAGCGNGAAATAGCTACCATCTGTCGTAAAGTCGCCAGAAAAGTTGTAGACAAGGGGAAAAAANATTCTACTAAAGTTGGAGTTGACGATCTTAAAGAATTTTTAGGCATTCCTAAATACCAACGCTTGCCTGCGAACAAACCACTTCCGGTGGGTGTTGCCACTGGATTAGCTTGGACGGAGGTTGGAGGCGAACTACTATCAATAGAGGTAACTGTTTTGCCTGGTAGCGGGAAACTTTCGCCTACAGGTACGCTAGGTGATGTTATGAAAGAGTCTGCTCACGCAGCCCTTAGTTATGTTCGATCAAGAGCGAAAGATTTCGGGCTTAAAAATGATTTCTATCAGAAGACNGACATCCATATACATATCCCCGAAGGAGCAGTCCCTAAAGATGGGCCCTCAGCTGGAATCACTATGGCCATCGCAATGGTATCCGCCTTGACAAAAAATCCTCTACGACACGGCATTGCAATGACGGGTGAATTAACATTAACTGGAAAGGTTTTACCTATCGGTGGGCTCAAAGAGAAATCTCTGGCCGCTCATCGAGGGGGCATTTTTAAAATCATTCTGCCAAAGGAAAATGAAAAAGACATCCCTGAAATTTCGGATAAAATTAGAAAAAAAATGATTTTTTATCCAGTTTCTACTATGGATGAAGCCATTAAAGAAGCGTTTGAAAAAAAATTAAGCCCTGGGAAAAAACCAGCTAAAATAAAAATCAGAAAAAAGCAAGCCAGCTCTCGCCAACAACCTGCAACCACGCTGAACTAACTTTTCATTCTCTCAAGCTANGTGTGGTGTTTTGCATTTNTACCACATGACTAAAAAAACTTTAAAACCTCCTGCCTCACCAACTCAAGGAGGGAAGCTACATGTCTTGGTCTATATGGTGATAGGGAACTAATGCATCTTCATTTAAAACCATAGCCATTACCTGATCCGTATGAATAAATTCATTCATTACTTTTAGTAAAGTAACAGAGTTGGAAAGAAATGCATCAATAGTCTGGTCGTTGATAGATTTTTTTGACAACTCTTCATAAAGATTCATTAGACGCTCCGACTGATCCACGCGCAGATTAATCGTTTTAAAATCTATTTTTCGTGCGTTTATCTTGCGAGCAAACTCCTCATAATTGAGATAATTTTCAATATCTTCAGGATGTTCTCCGCGGGAGATCAGTATTTTTTTTGTCTCTTCACGTCCATAGTCTTGTAGCATTTTTTTAAATTCAATAGCCACCTTATTTAAAGGTACTCCTTCTGACGTTTTACACAAATAACGCAAGCTAAAAATCATCTTATTTATGTTGCTATCGAGTTGCATTCCGTGAAAAGAATAAGGCTTTGAATCCACATTCCTTTCGAAGGCCCCCCACATTCCTCCATGTTTTTGAACTAAAGTTCGCCTTAAATCCAATGAGCCTAATCGATCTAAACAAGAAGCGTTATCTATCGTCACAATTGAATCAGATTTTTTGGTAGTTATTTTTGCAATTAAAGAAGTATTAAGGGGAATGTCTGCTAAAATTTCTTTATTGTCCGAGAAAACTTCCTCCTTGGTTGTTTGCACTTTCTCTGTGCGAACCCATGTGGCTTCCTTCTTTGGTTGAATAACTGGACCTTTCGCTTCCTCCGCACCATCACACGCGAACAAAACCGCAATCGATATTAAATAGCTCGTAAAAATAGCAAACCGAATCATCAAGAAACGCTTTAAAAAATGTTAAAATACTTTTTATTTGATTACTCTTTATACTCTAAATCCTAGAGAGGTTCCAGAAAAGTCCTCAGTTTTGTAATGCGTCATAGATTATACTATTTACGAGTGATCAAAAACCGATAGCCAAACAACACAAACCTATAATGTTTTCCTGTTCGGTTTCAGTTTTAGTTAGTCAAACCAAGCCACTAAAATCATCTTATTAACCTCTGGATACTCCTGTCCAAAAACCAATTCTATCTGTGGCAAACTCTTAATGTGCTTAGTGATTAATGTGCTTTTATGTTCAAAAACGGTGATTATTTCTTGAAATATTTAGAGAAATTATTAACTTCCTTCCCTATTCAAGTATCCTAAATTCTTGTAATTTATTTTATTATAAGGGTTTTAGAAAATATTCTTACAAACCTTAAATTGTGTACCTGAATTTGGTAAAAAAAGCTTTAGCACTTTGCTTAATATTACGATATAGCATTTAATAACAATGAGAAAAATTGACATGAGAACTTACAGAATATTCTACTCTATACTTTTCCTTACCCTTTTATCGGCCTGTGAACTTCGAATGGCCCCCACAGAATATTGGTCCAAGCTTTTTCGAACACAAACTGACTCGAGTTACTACCAAGGAAAATCGGAAAGTTTAACAAATGAAATAGCCAGAGATATCGAGGAGTACGAAATTAATAAAATCACCGTTATGGACTTTGTCGATGAGGGGAATCGAACATCGATTCTGGGCGAGTATCTTTCATCTAGAGTAGTCGAGGCATTTACTGACCGTTCGCTGTTTCAAGACCGTATTTTTCACATCACGCAAAAAGGCGAGGTCAACGAAGTTTTACAGCAACTAAACCTGCAGCATAACTACTCGTACGCGAAAAACGACTTAAAGGCACTTGGTGAATCACTCAACTCTCAAGCCATTTTAACTGGGAAAATTACTGATTTAGGTACCAATATTGATATGCACCTTACTTTGACCGATGTCGTAACCGGAGAAGTAATCTCTTCGGCAACACAGCATCTCACCCGTACCAAGTTTGCAGTCGAGATGCTTAGACAGCACTAACCACCTCTTAGTCAATAAACTGGTCTGACATTAACGGTAAAATAATTAAGTTTTCCCTTGAAAGTTTAAGACTGAAGGGCAGACCGGTATTTTCCAAGGGCCATAAGCGGGAAGAAGTGTTGGTACATGTGGTATTTGATAAAGAAATGAATGGGGAAACCCGTTCCCGTAAACTCATCTTCGTACCATGACCCGTATAGCTTTTGTCTATTCAATAAAAATTCAATTCCACGCTTAACAATTATATTTTCCCCCTCTCCACCGGCAATCATTGCCATCACCGCCCAAGAAGTTTGTGAGGCGGTACTAGTACCATTCCCTGCTAACGATGGGGTTTTATAACTTTCGCAAGTCTCTCCCCAACCACCGTCTTCATTTTGATGATCATCAAACCACTTCATCGCTTGACGAACATATGGCTGACTCATATCTTCGCCGATCGAAGCAAGGCCAGTAAGGGCCAACCAACTCCCGTAAATGTAGTTGACTCCCCAGCGACCCCACCAAGACCCATCACTTTCTTGCTTCTTTTTTATAAAACCAATGACTTTTTTAACTTTTGGATGATTTTTTTTAAACCCAATTTGGCTAAGTAACCATAAAACGCGCCCACTCACATCTGCTGTTGGCGGGTCTAGCATGGCTCCATGGTCTGCAAATGGGACCTGATTAAGAATTTCCTTTTCATTGTCTACATCAAACGCTGCCCAACCACCAGACTGGCATTGCATACTGAGTAGCCATGAGGTTGCCCTTTCCGATTCTTTTAACTTATGATGGGAATCTTGTAATTTTATTCGGTTAAGAAATATAAGAATCTCCGCCGTATCATCGCAGTCCGGATAAAGCTCGTTATAAAACTCGAATGGCCAACCACCTGGCTCCACCTGAGGATTCTTAATAGCCCAATCCCCCTTTTTAACTACCTGCTTAGTTAGGATCCATTCGGCCGCCTTCACTAAGGCAGGATGATCCGCAGACATCCCAGAATCACAAAGAGCGTTAGCTGCTATGGCAGTATCCCATAATGGAGAAACGCAGGCCTGCAAAAGTGTACCCTCTCGCCTGTCGATGAGAAATCTTTCCACCGCTTCCCACCCTTTAGTCCATTTCGGATCATCCTTGGGAATCCCCTCATAATGGTAGGCTAATAGAGAATTGAGCATCGCCGGCTGGATCCCAGCAAAGTCACCTTGTTCTTCTTGATGTTCGATAACCCAACGCAGAGCCTTTTTAAGGGCGATTTTACGAAAAGGTTTCCAAGGTGATTTGCCAATAAATTTAATAAGTTTGTCTAGGTGAATAAAAAAATTTCTCCACGAACTAAAAATTGATCCGTCAGGTTCAAAATCTAATTTACGATCATCACTGGTAAAGAGTTCTTTGACGCCACGTCCTTCCGGTAGATAACACACTGGTTTATGACTAATAACAATCGAAAGCGGGACTACCGTGCCACGAGACCAACTAGACATTTCATAAATATTTAAGGGAAACCAGTTTTTAAGCAAAATAATTTCCACAGGAACCGCTGGACAAGCTTCCCATGAAATTTGTCCAAACATAGCGAGAAAAACTTTAGTAAATACCCGGGTACATTTAATACCACCGTTTGCAAAAATAGCTTCGCGCGCTCTAATCATTTCTGGACGGCTTTCGGGAATTTCCGCCAGCTTTAATGCCATGTAAGATTCTACTGTAGAGTTAATGTCACAAGGCCCCCCAAAATACAGCGGCCAACTTCCATCATCGCGTTGTGTATGAAGGAGGTAAGTGGTAATTTTTTTCTGTTTTTCTAAATCAAGCGTTTCGGTTAGGTGCATAAAAAAAATAAGCTCCGCTGTGATAGTAGCGTTTGACTCTAACTCGTCGACCCAGTAGCCCTCTTCTGCTTGCCGGGACAACAAAAAGTCGCGCGATTTGTGTATTGCGGAATCTAATCTTTTATCAAAATTCATCGAGGTATT
>JGI26243J51142_1000420_pt1 | contig 19918 bp, 26 predicted proteins | sample SaaInlV_130m_DNA_FD_51142 | JGI IMG/M metagenome (IMG submission 51142)
CTCTGTTGTGTCAATGTAATTAATTGATAATTTGTCTGATAATGATCAACCTCAATCAAAATTAACCTAAGACTAAAACAGATACACTAGAATATCCGCCAATCGTACGATTTTCATGCGTATTGCATGTAGTTTAGGCTCATTGCTCTCAGTCAAGCAGGTTCTCCAATGTACAGAAATGCTATCCGAGACTAAAATTGATTCAGTCTGGATTCCTGAAACATGGGGAATGGAGAATTTTTCAATGCTAGGGGCAGTGGCAAGTAAGACTAAAAATCAAAAAATAGGCTCATCGATAATCAACATCTATTCTAGAAGTCCGTCAACGATTTCAATGGGTGCTGCAACTACAGACACCCTATCAGATGGACGGTTAATTCTAGGCTTAGGAACTAGCAGTATGCCAATAGTTGAAGATTTTCACGGCACAGTATTTGAAAATCCAGTCCAAAGAATGAGAGAGTATGTTGAGATTATCAGACTATCGTTAGCAAAAAAACAAATAAATTATTCAGGTAAAATTTTCAATCTAAAAAATTTCACGCTACTAATAGAACCAACCAGGGAACGGGTTCCAATTTACTTGGCAGCAATTAATCAAAAAATGGTGAATTTGACATGGGAAGTTGCGGACGGGGTGATTTTCTACCTAAGACCAATAGAGGAAATGAAAAAAACAATTTCAAGAATGCAATCACAAAAAAAAATTGATGTGACATGTCAAATAATCACATGCGTGTCAGAAAATTCAGAGGAGGCAACAAAAAGAGCAAAAAAAACAATCGCGTTCTACATATCAGTAGGAAAAATATACAGAGAATTTCTAAAGAAAAACGGATTTCAAAATGATGCAAACAATATTTTTGAAGAATTTAAAAAAACAGGGTTTAAGTCAAATCATGAACTTGTCACGGATTCTATGTTGAAATCACTATGCATAGCAGGAACACCAAATGAATCTAAACTGCAATTAGAAAAATTTACAGATGCAGGAATCAATCTACCAATAATTCAATTTAATCCAATAGGAGATGCAATAGAATCATTTTCATTATTGAAAAAAACATTTTTTGATGAGTAATTATGTCCAAAGTTGGAATTATAGCATATGGGACAAGTCCATTTACAAAAGAAGATCACAAGATAGAATCAATATTACATAAATCTGCAAATGATCTATTTCAAAAAAACCCCGAAATAGATAAAAAAGAAATTGACGCAGTCTTAATTTCTACAAATAATAATTCAAAATACCTATCTCCAATTTTGTCAGAAATGTCAGGGATTCAACCAAAAATAGCACATTCTATTGAAAGTCTATGTAATTCAGGCACAAATTCCATTGTTTCAGCATTTTCATACATTTCGTCAGGTCTTGCAGACATGGTTCTAGTTTCAGGGGCAGAGAGATATGACAGTCCAGGTCAAATATTAGAGTGGGATAATTCCAGAGGTGAATTCAAACATCCGATATTTTGGGCATCAATTTTTTCAAAATCATATAAAGAAAAATACAACATCTCAGATGAGGAATTGGCAGTAGTTTCTGTAAAAAATCACAAACAAGCGAGTAAAAATCCAAACGCGTTATCAAAAAAAACATACACGGTGGAGGATGTCATGAATTCTAAAAAATTAACAGACGATCTAAAACTATTAGATTGCTCAAGACCATGCACGGGAAGTGCATCAATTCTATTGGCATCTGAGGAAATTATGAAAAAACATACGGACTCGCCAACATGGATTACGGGCATAGGACAGAAAACAACTTCTGCAGGATTTACAAAAAACACTTCGCTGTCATCTATGGAGTCTACAAAAATTGCAGGGCAATCGGCATTAAACATGGCAAATCGCAATGTTTCACAAATAGATGTTGCAGAAGTGCATGATGCATTTTCTGTTTGTGAGCCAATGATATTAGAATCCCTAGGATTTACAGATCCTGGAAACGGGATGAATATGATAAAAAATCTACATCAAACAAATGATTTTAAAATCAATCCACGAGGAGGTTTAATTGGATGCGGGCATCCATTGGGCGCCACAGGAATTTCACAAACTATAGAAATTATTGAGCAATTACAAAATAATGCAAAAAGTCGTCAGACAGATAATCCAAAAACAGGTTTAATTCACAACATGTCTGCTGCTGCTACATCATCCACAGTTTTGGTTTTAGAGAAATGAGTTTTGAAAAAGAATTAGAAAAAGGACGATTTTATATTCCTCAATGCGAGGCATGTAAAAAATTAGTATGGCCACCATCAGAATTTTGTGACAATTGTAATGAGAAAACATCATTGAAAAAAGAGGAATTTAAGGGTAAAATTATTGAATTTTCTAGACAAAATGAGGAGTATTTTTGCGTGGTAGAATTTGGTGATTCAGTTAGAATAATGGCTAAGATGATGACACAGCCAAAAAAGGATCAAGTTGTAAAAATTTCAAAGTGCGGAATAAGCGAAGGAAGTTATTATTTTCAAATTATTTAAAATTAGTAAAAACATACGGAGTTTCAACAGTTTGATCAAAAGTCCAAACTGTAGGCAACGAAACAGTATCCAGCACTTTCAAACCGTGTTCATCAATTAAATTACTCCAACCGCCATCAGACAGATTACCAGACAATTGTCTTTTTGTGTTAGTTCCTGCAAAAACTAATCCTGTTTTGATTTTCAAATTTTTAATAGAATTAATTTTTTCGATGATGCCCGTAGCTAGAATATCCCCTCCCATTTGAGGTAGCCCTCCGATAAAAAATGCAGGACTTGCTAAATTTAATTTAGAGTAGTCAAATTCAAGTGCGTCACTGCATTGGGGATTAAAGTCATGTTGTGTTTCCAAACAAATTGTCTTTTGCAAGTCAACTAGAACATCATCAATTTCTATACTATGTGAATTTAATTCTAAAATATTTCCGCAAAATGCAATTCGTCCATCTCCAGAACCAATATCTACAAGTTCTGAATATCCTAATTTTTTAGCTATTGACGCCATAACATATGCAGACATTATCCATGTAGGATAAAATGGCTGACAGCTCGAACCGTGTTTAATGCTGTTTAACCAATATTCGTTAATGTCGCCCTCATACACCATGCAAGATATTCCAGAAATATTTTCTTCAAATGAATTTAGATAAATTGGATTTTTTTCTGCAAAAATATGGAGTTGTTTTAGGTGATTTTCATCGATAGCAAATTCTTTTGATGCATGAGATGGTATGATTTCTTGAATGTGCGCATTTCCAGAGTATGTTTTTGCAAATTTTTGTTTAATTTTAACTAAATTAGTAACCAATTCATCAAACATTGAATTTCTAAAATTATGGGGTATGATAAACTCATTGAAGTTATGAAGGATTTTTAGATATAATTTGGGAAATTTCTTGTTGAATTTTATCTAATTCGTTTATTGTATTTTTTTCCAATTCTTTGATTTGTCTAATTTCTTCATCTGTAGGTTCCATCATTAATTCAAAACTGACGTGTTTTAAAATATTAAGATAGGAGTCACGTTTTTCAAACAATTTTTCTAGATCAAATTGTGACATGAAAAACTATCAATTGATCAAGTATATACAAATTGAGTCAAACAAAATTAGCATTACATTGAGTTGGAATTAAATGCATTTTACATTATAATGTGAAAAACAGTCCCGTTATAATGCAAAAACATCTCAATTCTTTTGAGTGATAATGTAATTACCTAGTTTACTATATCTAATAATAGATAAAAAAGAGATATGAAAACAAAATTAGCATCAGTAGTTGTAATGAAACAAAAATTAACAAAGCAAAATTCCAGTAATAATCAAAAAGCTGCAAAAACACGCAGGCAAAGAGGGTATCAGTGGGAAGATACCATTGTAAAAAGATTTAGAAAAACAAAAGACTGGAAGGCATTCAGGCTAGGATCACCCAGCATTGCATTACCTGATGTGTTGGCAGTGAATACAGAAGAGAGTACGATTTTTACAATTGAAGCAAAATCAGGAACCAGTACATCGCTTCCAGTCCCAGCGGATCAAATAGAACGATGTCTAGATTGGATTAAAACATTCGATATTTATGAAAACAAAAAAGTTTTACTTGCATTCAAATTCCTTTCAAAAAAGCGTATCGATGTAGGAGTGTACAAAAATAGGGAATTAGGGAATTTTTTAAAATTTGGGATGAATCCTTAGAAATTACTGACTGCGTATGCACTTACGAGGGAAAGATTTTTGCAAAAAATATTAGTTCAAAAAAAGAACTATTTTTAAAAGAATGCAAAATGCCATTTAAGACAAAACAAAGAACTAGTGCCTAAGGCCACATTATTTTCAAATCGTTATTAAGCCTAGAATGGTACACATTTGCATGGTAGAAGATAATTCAAAAGACGATCAAATGGAATCAGTTACAGAGTCATTGCTAGAAACAGTATCTGATGCAGAAGTTAATTCACGAATTAGTTTTGAAGAATTTACAGATGAAAGAGCACTAATCAGCCATGACGCATTTGGAAAAAAACAAATGAAAATTAAAGTTTTAGAGGTATCTGATGAAAATCCAGTACTACAATGGAAGTTTGGAGACAGGGTAAAAATTACTAAAATTCTTGTGACTATCAAACATCTAACCACACAGGAAGTTGAGGAAGCTGAATTTGATATTGAGGAGATAGAGCGCGAAATGCAGGAAAAAAGACACTTCTCATCTACAAACAGATGGGTGCCTGCAGGAGATATAAAAAATGGCTATGTTGTAGGTGCAATGCATACGAGATTAATCAGTGATGCGGCAGCTTTAGATCATATCGTGTTTTAATTCAAATTCCATAATCTTACAATAAATTCCTCAAAAACATTATAAACAACAATTTTTGAAAATGATTATGAGTGCAAAAGAATTTGATGTGAACGGAACAGATTACTCCATTACAATAACAGACCAAGTTATTGGCCATATCAACAATTTAAAAAATTTGTACAATGTAGCATACGAAGATCCAGAAAGTTTTGAAGACGTAAGCGCAGAAATTTCAAGCACAATTACAGAAATTGCCAGCACAGTAGAGCCAGATGTTGAAGATAGTGATTTGGATGGATTGATTCAAGAAATTATGAAAACGGTGGATAAAAAAGCTGCAGAAATCGAAAAGGAGCTATCGGTTAAAGAGAAACCTTCAAAAAAAGCAAAAGCAAAAAAATAGAGTTAGATCGGCATTAAATTCAGATAAAGTTAAGAGATAAATGCAATGTAAATAACAGTACTAGGGATATGTCTAAAAGTTGCGAATGTGGAATATGCGGTCACCACAGCGAATCAGAATGTATTGAAAAAGAATGTAGATGCTGTTTAAATTTTCATGAAAGATCAGGTCCCAAAGTTAAACAATAGTTATTTTGTCTATAGATTTTTTTTGTAGCAATTACATTTTTTTGAAAAGTGTCTAGAACACCCAATTAACCTATGATCAAGACATCCACACAAAATACATTTTTTGTTGAGTCATAAATCATCCATCAATTCCCTTGCATCGTCGATCATATGCTTACTTTTTAGCGCTTCCAATATTTTTAATCGCATATTTTTAACGCGTGACATGTCATCAGAGTATAATGAAGCCATGGTTTTAATTTCTGCTTCAAAAGAATAGTTTTCCAGGTATTGAGAAAATTTTATTCTTAAAATTTTAAAATCAGATGCAGGAATGTTGTCAGGATCTATTTTATTTGAAACCACCCGTATGAACCCATTAATTTTTAACATTTCTTTTTCAATTTTAGAGAGATCCCCAGGCTTATCTTCAATTTCATCAAGTATCTGATAAGAATCAAGAATATGATTTAAAATATTTTTTAGATGCTCAATATACGTAACCACAAATCCATTAGAAACAACAGACATCTAAAGTTTAGGAAATTAGCTTGAATTGTGTAAAAACTTACCATTTGTTTTAAATTATGAACAAATATCTACAATTACAAATGCAAGGCGACGCGTATCTCAAATGTGTTAATCCAAAATGTGGATTAGAATATCCGATAATGAGTACTAATGTACAGTGTGAAAACGGCCATGTGCTAGATGTAATATATAAAAATAAACCATCTTCAAATCTTAAAGAAACATTTTATCAAAGAAGGAATTCCAAAGGAAATATTTTTAACGAAAGTGGAGTTTGGAGGTTCCGAGATTTACTAAATTTTTGTCAAATAAATACAGAAGACAATGACGAATGTTCAAAATATCTGGTTTCTTTGGACGGGGCAGAAGGAAGACAATCTAAACCATACCAAATGTCAAAAGCAGCAGAATTCACAGGTATTAACAAAGAAGGGTTATGGTTACAACCAGAAGGATACAATCCAAGTGGTTCTTTCAAAGACAATGGCATGGTAACAGCTGTCACTCATGCTAAGATGGTGGGTGCTAAAAAAATTGTATGTGCATCGACTGGAAACACATCAGCATCGGCTGGAATGTTTGCAGCAAATGAAGGAATAAATTGTGACGTGTATATTCCTGCAGGGCAAATTGCACCAGGAAAACTTAGTCAAGCATATCAATACGGAGCTCAAATCATACAAGTTGAAGGGAATTTTGATGATGCATTAAAACAATCATTAGATGATGCAAAAAATTATGACGGATACACGGTAAATTCGGTAAATCCATTTAGAATAGAAGGTCAAAAAACAATTCCATTTAGAGCGTTAGAATATTTGAATTGGGAATCTCCAGACTGGATAATATATCCAGGTGGCGCATTAGGCAATACGTCAAGCTGTGGAAAGGCATTAATGGAATTATACCAGTGGGGATGGATTAAAAAAATTCCAAGAATTGCAGTAATTAATTCAGATGGTGCCAGCACATTATCAGATTTGTATAATGGTGAATTTGAAGGTGAGGAATTAAGATGGAACAAAGGAAATCCAAACACAGAATTAATTTCTAGATACTATAATCATCTAGATAAAAAAGGGTTAAGACCTAAAACAAAAGCAACTGCAATTCAAATTGGAAGACCTGCAAATATCATAAAAGGATTACGAGCATTAGAATTTACCAATGGCGTTGCAACAACTGTATCAGATTCTGAGATGTTGGATGGAATGTCAGTTGTAGGTCTAAACGGATTTGATTGTGAAATGGCATCAGGTGCGTCAGTTGCAGGAATTAAAAAATTGATGGGTGAAGGAATAATAAAGAAAGACGACGTAGTGGTAGGAATTCTTACAGGTAGACAGAAGGATGCAATGATTCCAGTAGATTATCACAATAATCCCAAAAACACATTTGCAAATCCTCCAAAAAAATAGGCACAAATCAGCAAAATAATTCTAAAACAGGGATGGTTTAAATTCATGAATGAATAATTTANNNTAACCAAAAGATGGTGCAAAAAAACTAAATGAGCAATAGAACNAAGTATAGAANAAAATTGAGAGTTAAATCATGGTAGATTTGTGGATTGAAGTTACATCCCTAGCTATTCTTATCGGACTATCGGGATTTTTCAGCGGTTTAGAAGTTGCCCTAGTAGGAATAAGAAAATCAAAAGTAGTTCAATTATTTAATGAAGGTAAGAAAGGTTCCAAAGCATTACACAAATTAAAAATGAATCCAAGTTGGATGATGTCCAGTGTCAATCTTGGAAACAATCTAGTTAACGTAGGAGCATCAGCACTTGCAACAACAGTTGCAATGAGATTATTTGGAAATGACGGATTAGGTATTGCAGTTGGAATTATGACATTTTTAATTTTAGTGTTTGGAGAAATAACGCCAAAAACATATTGCAATGCCAACTCTACAAAAGTGGCATTAAGATGTGCACCAATACTACTAGTGTTCAGCTATGTATTTTATCCAATTGTGAAATTCTTTGAAACTATTACTAACAGCGTTGTAAAAATAACCGGAAGTAGTCATACACCACCTCCGATTACAGAAGATGAAATCAAGGGGGTAATTGATCAAGGGTTAGAAGAAAATGCGTTAGAAAAAGAAGAGATGGAGTTAGTTCATGGCGCTCTAAAATTTGACGATACTGTAATTCGTTCAGTAATGACCCCCAGAACAAAGATGTTCGTATTAAATTCAAAGATGCTACTCTTTGAGGCACTACCACAGATTAATCAGAGAGGCCATTCCAGAATTCCAATTTTTGGAGATACAAGTGACGACATTGTAGGGTTCATACATGTGAGTGACGTTTTAAAAGAATTAGAAAAGGATAACAAAATGGTAAGTTTAGAACAAATTGCACGAAAAGCAGTATTTGCATCACAAGAAAAAATGATCAGCAGCATGTTGAAAGAAATGAAAGGAAGGAAAACGCACATGGCAATGGTTGTGGATGAACATGGAGGTGTGGAAGGCCTGGTGACACTTGAAGATTTACTTGAGGAAATAGTAGGAGAGATTGAGGATGAAACAGATGTGATCAAACAAGTAACTTATGAAAGAATTGATCAAGATACGATAATTACAAACGGAGACATAGAAATTGACGTGGTAAATGATATTTTTAAAACGAGCATTCCAGATGGCGATGATTATGCATCCTTAAACGGATTATTACATGAAAAATTACAAGACATACCTCAAGAAGGCGATAAAATAGAAACCAATGAATTAAGAATCATAGTAGAAAAAGTATCAAAAAATATTCCTAAAAGAATTAGAATTGAAAAAATTAAATCTTAATCGTCTTTTTTAGGTGTCTTCTTCCACACTTGTATTTGACCACCATAAACTTCGTCATCATATACAAATGCTGAAATTTGTGCATAGAAGCCTTCACGACCACTTTTGAATACTTTTGGAGGTAATGGAATCTCTACTTCTTTTCCATCAGGCATTTTAAGAGTCGCAATTGCAATTTTAGATTTTTTTGGCTCATCTTCACTCATGTTTGCTTCAAGATTTTGCCCACTTTTATCTATTTTTGCTTCTTCGTTTATTGACTTTTTTTTTTGAAAGTTATCTTTAATGGGTTTGGGTTTTAATTTGTTAGAATTATTATCGACATCATTGATTTTATTTTGAATGTCATTCATTAATTTATTAACATAATCCCTTGATTCTTTTTCGCTCATGCTGTAGGAATCATGCTTTACTAATTAAATAATCTTAATTAAACAACAACGTCATTCACTTGACTTGGAAAAGTGTTCTTGTAATTTTTGTTTTTTCTCATTCATGTTAAAAATTGATTCAGTGTGAGAAAATGCATCACTGTACGATTTTCCAAACAACATTGCTTGCATTAGCATATGATTTTCAGGAATTACAATTCCAGTTTGATCATCAGAATACATCATTTGTACAGTGTCACCAATAGACACAGTCATGTTTGCATGAATATGGATCATGTTGGTATCAGTAAAATTAAAACCCATATTTTGAGCAAAATCTCTAACATCTTTAGTTCCCTTTGCAGTCCACAAAGTTGCAACCCCAAACTCGTTCTCAAAAATACTGTGAATTTCAGAAGGTTTTGGTGCAATTTCTTTAAATCTTATATCCATAATGTGTAGATGCATTTGTCTACTAGGAACCTTTAGTGCACGAACGTAAAGAGGTGCATCCTGTCCAAAATACAATTTAACATCATCACCATGATGAGGTTTTTCGGTCATCTCAATGGTATCTGAAACAGTTTTTTCGGTTTGTTCAATATCGGCCCAACGTCTAACCAAAGTTACATCAAATCGAGTAATTTTAGCACCAAACGTGTCTCGAAGTGGCTCTAAAATTCTACCCATCCCAGTAACATTGCAACTTCCTTGCATGACATGAGATTTGCCTAATGCTTGATCATAGTTTGCCCGTGAATTAAAAAGTAAATCAGAAACAGCTTGTTCACCAATAGTAGATTCACCGCCTTGATAAATTACAGGGACATTTTTTGATTCATAAATATTTTTTTTGTTTTGATAACCATGTCCACCAGGGGATGCATCAATTACTAAATCACATTCATTTAATGCAGAATCAATAGTTCCAGAAATATCATAATTTTTAAAATTTTCTAATTTATTTTCAGGAACATAAACATTCAATCCTTTAGATATTGCTTCAGTTACTTTATCGTCTGGAGAATACTTGCCAATTCCAATAACGTTAATTTCAGGATCGTCTTTTAGGAATGAAACTATTCTGCTACCTATGGAACCATATCCATTAACAAAGACTTTCTTCATAATATCCCTAAGATTATCTCACTTATTTACTAATTTATTTTAGACAATAAAAAATGATAACGATGTTCAAGAATAGAACAAAAGTCTAAATGTACTGAGAGAGAATAATCACCAATGATACATGCACCATCACTTGCAATAGGTGCCATAATTGCGTCAATTACAATTACAGTTGTGATGTTCGGATTAAACAGCATAACAGACGAAACAGGGTTATCCATGGAGCCTACGCCAAAAATTCAACAAGTTGGACCTCCAAAAATTACTCTGGACACGCTTGTATCAAATGGCTCCCCAATATTGGGAGATTCTAACGCTCCAATAACACTAGTAGAATTTGGAGATTATCAGTGTCATTATTGTCACGTATTTTTTGATTCAATTGAAGAAGACATTATTAAAAATTATGTTGAGACAGGAAAGGTAAAAATTATTTTTAAAGATTACAACATAATTGGAGAAGATTCAGTCAAAGCATCACAAGGGGCACATTGTGCAAGTGATCAAGGGTCATTCTGGGAATACCACGACATATTGTATTCAAACTGGACAGGAGAAAATAATGGATGGGCATCTGGAACAAATCTGACAAATTTTGCAGAAGAGATAGGCTTGGACATGAACAAATGGACAGAATGTATGATGCAGCAAAAACATTCACAAAGAATTCTTAGCAGTAATGAGGATGCCAGAGCGCTGGAATTAACAGGCACACCTGCATTTTTTGTAATTAATTCAGAAGGACAAGTCTCAAAATTGTTTGGGGCTCAACCATTTGAAGTCTTTAAAAAAATGTTTGATGCAGAATTAAAAAAATAACAACATGTGAACTGCCAGGCGACAAAAAAGAAAAGAAATACGCCTAGTTAACTAAAATTCACGACAAATACTTAATTACTGTTATTTTGAACGAAGCTTATGACGGCAGGAATAGACGATGTTGCAATATACATTCCAAGATTATACATTGATGCGGCAGATTTTGCAAAAGCAAGAGGTCTTGATCCAGTAAAATTACAAAAAGGTCTAGGAGTATCTCAAATGGCAATAGTTGACGCAAATCAAGATCCGGCATGTCTTGCAGCCAATGCATGTTTACGAGTTATGGAAAAAAATAATCTGTCTCCNGATGACATAGGAAGACTGTACATTTCAACAGAATCTGCATTTGATGAATCAAAAGCAATGAACTCATACGTCATTGGAATGCTAGAGCAAGTTTACGGTCAAGGATCATTTGANCACTGCGGGGGAGTAGAAACAAAATTTGCATGTGTGAGTGGATCATATGCACTGTACGATAACACTAATTGGATTAGAGCAGGTGAGGCAGAAGGAAAAAGCGCACTAGTAGTAGTGTCAGATATTGCAAAATATGACATGGGTTCAAGTGGTGAAATGACTCAGGGGGCAGGTGCAGTGGTAATGTTGCTTAACGATGATCCACGATTGTTAGAATTTGATCCTAAAGTTACGTCAACGTCAATCAAGGACGAATATGATTTTTACAGACCGTTTGGAAAAGAAACCCCAATTGTACACGGCCAATATTCTAATTTACTTTACATGATTCAAGTTAGAAAAGCACTAGAAGCTTACAAGAAAAAAGTAATTTCTTCAAACTTAATTAAAATGAAAGAGGATGAAACAATTTTAGACCACATGGATTACATCAACATGCACTTGCCATATAGTAACATGGGGAAAAAGGCATTGGCATATTTGGTTAGACACGAATGGCGTCAACTTCCAAGATGGAAAAACATCCTAGAGGAAATTGGAATGGAGGAACCAATACCAAAAGATCCTCGCGGAACTATTGAATCGGTATTAGCTGATGAAGAGTTCATGGCAAAAGATCATGAGTTTACAAAATTGTTTACAAAAACACAAGAATATCAAGATGTGTTTGAATCAAAACTTTCAAGTTCACTTATNGCATCTACAATGATTGGTAATCTGTATACAGCATCATTGTATCTAGGATTTAGAAGCAGTTTAGAATTTGAATATCAGAAAGGGGTGGATCTAGAGGGAAAAAGAATAGGGTTTGGATCTTACGGTAGTGGAAGTAGTGCAATGGTATTCAGCGGAGTAGTACAGCCAGAATACGAAGAAATTGTAAAGAGCATGAATTTAGAAGCTGAAATAGGTCAAAGAAAAAGACTGACATGGAGCGAGTACGAGGAACTGCATGAAAACAAATTAACCCCAGAACAGTCCAAGGTCCACACTAAAAAAGAGTTTGTGTTAGTGGACGTAAAAACAGACGTAGAAAGTAGAGGCGAAAGAAGATATGTCTTTACAAGTTAATTTTAAAAATTAATTAAAGTTCACAGAATTAATCTCGTTCATTGTCAGCCATTTGTTTACGAAGTTTTTTTTCATTGCCAATCCAAATGTCCACCATTTGGGCATGATATGCAATATCTTTAGCAAGTTTTACATCATCATGAGGTGATTGTTTCATTTTTTTTTCTAATTCAATTTTAGTGGATTCGTGAAATTGGATTTTAAATAAAATTTCATCTAACTTTTGTTCTTGATATTTTTTGAGTTTATTCTTAACCTTGTTTTTAAAAAAATCCATTATGAATAATGTATAACGAATCCACTTAAAAATAATTAAAAATTGCGTGAAAAATCTAAATTTAGACATAGAGTCTAAAAAAGATCAAACCCAATGCAAACTAGATTATTATGGACTGAATTTATAACAAAATATACGATGACTGATGAGGTAAATCCAATCAAAGATTACCTGTTTGATCATATTGAAAAATCAAACAGTATTGAAAATTTAATTCATGAAAAAAAATTTGATGTCATCATTAATGAGATAGTTGAGAATTGCTACGACAAAGTAATTCTAATGGATAAAAAAGAGGAGGCAGTCGGAATTTTAGCTACAGGCATACTGCATTATCTGCTTACAAATGCCCTTCTAAGCAGTCAAAGAAAAGTAGATTATCAAGGAATGGAATTGGACATTGTAATTCCAGATACTAGAACATTGGAAAAAGATGCCAAAATGACGCTTTTAATTTTAATCCCAAAATCATCGGACAAAAAAATAATTGATGAAAAAATATCTGAATTAAGAAAAATACAGCCAACTAAAGAAAACATATGGGCAGTGTTATCAGAGGACATATCAATTGACTGCAAATCATTTGTTTTATCTAAAGACAACAATTCCTTTTCTAAAATAATTTTTGAGATTGCACGGTTTTCAAACGTGGGCGGATCAAATAAATTTAAAATACTGCGAATTTAATTTTTAAAAAAAATTATTTTAATAATGACTTCATGTCAATATTTTTCTTAAAAATTCTATGCAATGATTCATCGCTCATGTCGTTAATGAACGGGATTGAACCAAGAACCTTGACTCCAGTTAAAGTCTCCAAATCTTTTGTTAATTGATTAATGGGATAACCGTCATCATCAAAATTATTTATTATGATTCCTTTAATTGGAATTTTATATTTTTCACACATTTTTACGGTCATCAAAGTGTGATTGACGGTTCCGACTTTACTTCTAGTTACAATTATTGTGGGAATTTTCATATCTTTTATCAAATTTGTAACATAGTAATCTTTGAGGATAGGAGTTAGAATACCACCCATGCCTTCAACAAGCATCATTTCATGAATGTTGTTAATTTTTTAAAACTAGAAAGAACAAGGGGAATTTTTGGTTTGATTTTTAGTTTTTTCCAAGCAGTGTAAGGGGATGCAGGTATTGGAAAGAACTGAGGGTTAACCAAAGTCTCAGGATCGTTGGTCTGGGCAGATTTAGATAGAATTTCAACATCTTCAGATTTGTGGCCTTTTTTTTGCGCAACGCCTGCAGCAAAGGGCTTCATCACACCCACATCCACCCCCATTTTTCTTAGCATGATTGCCAATCCCGCTGTAATGTAGGTTTTACCAACATCCGTATCAGTGCCTGTGATAAATAGGGATTTCAATAATGTAAGAAATGTTGTTTGATAGATTAACTAATCGTTTTGAATAATCTAATCATGAACTTCTAGAAAGATGGATGGCTTGGGATAACATATGTCAAATTTATCAATGTTGTCGGAAATGGATGGAAGAGTTGTTTTTAAAAATTCACGCAACTCAGCTTTGTCAATAATCTGATATGTACTGTATGGCGCATGATAATTTCTGGAGATGATTCGTTTGGAGAGTAATAATTTAAGAGCACGAGATATGGAAGGACTGGATTTATCGGTAATTGCGACTAGTTCAATTTGAGACAGAGGGTTTGAATTTAGCAATACCAATGTCACAGATTTTACTGTAGGGTTTAGCATTAATTCATAAAATTCAACATCTTGTAAATTTAGTTTTGGAGAGTGCAGTATCCTGAATTTGCCCTTTCTTTCATGAATATCACAATCATCAAGAAGCAGTCTAACATATTTTTCAACAGTTTCTGAAGCACATTGTGATTCGGAAACTAATTTCATAAAGGTTATAGGTTTGGATAAAACGGTATCCAGAATTATTTGACGACAAGAGTTTTTTGTTTTTATGATATTTTTTGTGGACATCATACCAACTATGATCATAAGCGTGAAAAATGGCAAAGAGAGCTCAACATTTGAAGCAAATTCTAGTTCTGAAAACTGAATCAGGTGATTAGAACTATTCAAATCACTTAATCTAATCAAAACTAGCATTAATCTGGAATGGTACAAACATCAAATTATGTAATTCTACAGGTATAGAACAAGAATATTCGTATGCATTACAGAAATTCTAACCATTATGAAAAAAAAATGTGATTTTAATATAAAAAAATAGGGAAACAATGGAATGTCTCTAGAATTTCTAAATAGGTTAAAAAAAGAAAACAAGGAGGTCAGACGAGAACAAAACAAAAGATACAGGGAAAAAAATAGGGAAATTCTCAATTTAAAAAAACAGCGCATGTACTATCAAATGAGTTTAGAAAAAAAACAGTCAAAGATACAATCAAAGATACAATCAAATTAAAATAACATTCACAATTTGCCAACAACTCAATTATTAAGTTCACAAATCCAACAATATTAGTTGAAAAGTTCAGTATGGCATCCAAACACGCAGATGAGTGAATGGGGTTCATTTGACACCATAACTAAAGGCAAAGGAATATGGCTAATAGACTCCAAAGGAAACAAGATAATTGACGCGGTAGGGTCAATGTGGTGCAATGTTTGGGGGCACTCCAATCCCCAATTAGTTAAAGCAATTACAACCCAAAGCAAGAAAATTCAACATTCGTCATTGTTCAATCTTACAAACGAGCCCATAGAAAAACTGGCAGACAATCTCATGAAAATATCTCCAGGAATGAACAAGGTGTTTTTTTCAGACAATGGCTCATCAGCAATGGAAATTGCAATCAAAATTGCGTTGCAGTACTGGAAAAACACTGGAGAGAGAAACAGAACAAAAATTGCAACTGTAGAAAACGGATATCACGGGGACACGTTTGGAGCCATGTCAGTAGGGTACGTTCCAGAATTTTTTGCAAAATTTAAAGAGCAACTGTTTCCAACTATTCAATTTCCAGTTCCAAACAAGTACAGAATACCAAAAGGATTGACTTTTGAAGACCATCAAAACGAGTGTTTGGAAAAAATTGAAAAAAGGTTTTCCAAAAAAGACGACATTGCAGCTTTCATAATGGAAAGCGGCGCACAGATGGCAGGAGGGGTCATAATTTATCCCGAAGACTTTCAAAAAAAGATTAGCAAGTTATGTAAAAAACATGACATCCTGTTTGTGCTGGATGAGATAGCAACAGGTTTTGGAAGATTGGGATCAATGGTGCAATATCAAGAACAGCAAAGCATACCGGACATAGCAGCGTATGGAAAAATGCTAACTGGCGGGTATTTGACGATGGCAGCAACGCTTACAAATAAAAAAATCTATGATTCATTTTCAGGTGAATTTAATGATTGGAAGCATCTTTTTCACGGTCATACATATACTGGAAATCCAATGGCAGCAGCAGTGGCCAATGAGAATATCCACATGTATGAAAAATTCAATTTGATTAAAAAAATTCAAAAAACATCGAAGATATTTTCAAAGTATTATGAAGAAATTTCAGACATAGACATTGTCGGAGATATCAGACACAAGGGAATGCTAATGGGGATAGAGTTAGTATCAGACAAAGAAAAAAAGATACCAATCAAGACAAAAAAATCCATCAATAAAGTATTCTTTGAAGAAGGGAAAAAACATGGAATATACCTTCGAACTCTGGGGAATATTGTAATGCTAGTTCCACCGCTATCAATTCAAGGTAATGAATTAGAATTACTTCTAAGGAGAACAATTAAGACCATTCAGGCATCAAAATCAAAAATTATTTGACTGTTAACCCCTAAAATTAAGAGGGTTAACAATTACAATATTTTTATAAATGGAATAAAAATTGTTTCAACATGAGTAACCTAGAATTCATCAAAGATTGTCAAGAAAAGGTGTTTTCAGGAGAAAGAATTTCCGTAGAAGATGCAAGAAAATTATTTAATGTACCAGATGAAGATCTTAAGGAATTATCTAAATGTGCTAACGAGATAACCAGGGACTATAATGGAAATAAAGTAGATGTGGAGCAATTAAACAATATTAAAAAAAATGCATGTAGTGAAGATTGTACATTTTGTGGGCAATCAGCATTTTTTGATACAGGTATTGAAACATATCAATTGCCTACACCAGAAGAAGTTGTAATCAAAGCTAAAAAAGCAAAAGAAGAAGGTGCAGACTCATATTGTTTAGTTGCAGCATGGAAAGAACCATCACCAAAAGATTTCATAAAAGTTTGTAAAATAATTACAGAGATAAATGTAAAAGTTGGAATTAGTGTAGAATGTAGTTTAGGATTTCTTACAAAACAACAAGCATCAAAATTAAAAGAACTGAAAGTAAAAAGGTACAATCATAATTTAGAAACAGCAAAATCAAAATTTCCAGAAATATGTACAACACACACATATCAAGATAGACTAGATACACTAGAAATTGCAAGAGAAGCAGGGTTGGAATTGTGTACAGGCGGAATTATCGGGTTGGGAGAAACAAGAGAACAAAGATTAGAATTAACTTTAGAATTAGCACGAATATATCCAGAGGAAATAACAATCAACATACTAGTTGCAGTTCCAGGAACACCATTGGAATTGCAAGTGGACCTTGCAAATTCTGAAATTACTAGAATATTTTCAGTCATACGATTTCTCTTACCAGAATCAGTGATTAAAATTTCTGGAGGAAGAGAAACTCAACTAGAGGATTCAGGAGAAGAATTACTCCAAAGTGGAGCAAATGGAATAATTACTGAAGGATATCTAACTATGGGCGGAAATAAATCCAAAAAAGACCGTGAAATGATAGAAAAAATTGGCCTTGAAGCATAAACTCAACTTTATTGATTTAGAATTAGCACGAATTAAAGAAAATAATCTACACAGAAGGTTGCAATATGGTGAAGCACGAGGTTCACACATCACAATTAAAGGTAAAAAACACATCAATTTGTCCTCAAACGATTATCTTGGAATTCCAATAACCAAAATTCAAACAAATCAATTACAGTCAAGTTCCAGACTTGTTTCAGGAAATGATGAATCATATAGGAAATTAGAAAGTGTACTGGCAAAACACAAATCGCAACAAAACAGTCTGATTTATCCCACAGGCTACATGGCAAATCTTGGATCAATTTCAGCAATTGCGTCAAAAGGGGATTTAATTCTCAGTGATGAATTAAACCACGCAAGCATCATAGAGTCATGTAAATTATCAGGTGCCAAAATATCCATTTACAAACATAATGACATGGATGATTTAGAAAAGAAAATAAAAATACAAGGAAAAAATAAGTTTGTAATTACTGAAGGTGTATTTAGTATGGATGGAGACGTATCATCGTTAAAAGAAATTACNGAAATTTCACAAAAATCAAATGCGATAACAATTGTAGATGACGCACACGGGGATTTTGTAATGGGAAAAGATGGAAAGGGAACTCCAGAACATTTCAATGTAGCAAAAAAAATTGATTTGTATATCAGTAGTTTAAGCAAAGGTCTAGGATCATTTGGAGGGTATGTCGCATCACAAAATAATGTGATTGATTTATGCATAAATAAATCAAAACCATTTATCTACACATCAGCACTACCATCATTTTTAGTGCAACATTCAATTAAAAGAATAGAGTCAGACAGAGAGACTCAGAAGAAGAAATTAGAAAATAATGTAGAAAAATTAGCGAGAGGGCTAAGATCAATCGGATATGAAATAAAATCAAATACGCAGATCATACCAATAATTTTAGGAAGTGAAAAATTAGCGATGGATTTTGGTAAATTTTTATCTGTAAACGGGATATTTGCACAACCAATCAGGTATCCCACAGTACCAAAGAATCAAGCTAGACTAAGAATATCAGTGACGGCGTGGCTAACAAATTCAGATGTTGAAAAATCGTTAAAAATATTTGAAAAAGCCTATAGAAAATTCTTGTAATTATCTAGAAGCATCCATTCCACCAAATGCCAAATCTAATGGATTTGCAGGAGAGCCCACNATAACTGCAATAGTCACAGCTATGGACAAAATGATACCTACGACAATAAATCGTTTATTCATATCAGAGTCATCAAACCCCTAGTTAAAAACGGATTGTGAGATACTAGTTAAAATGCGTAAGAAGGCTTTAAAGGAAAAATTATGAAATTAGGACATGACTGAACCCACGATAATAGTGGCTCTGCTTGCAGGATTGGCCTCATTTATTGCNCCATGCATCTTGCCAATGATTCCCGCATTTTTAGCATATATTTCTGGAACTACATTATATGAAATAAAAAATCCACATAAATCCAATGTTCAAATAAATAAAATCAACATTGTAATAAACACAATATTTTTTGTTTTAGGGTTTTCAATTATTTTTTCAACCTTAGGAGTTTTGATNAACAGTGCATTATTAGAAAACGTTAATCAATTCACAGAGAGTCTAAACATAATTGCAGGAATTATCATCATCATCTTTGGAATATTTTTAATATTGTCTACAAAAATTAATTCGTTAAATAAAGAAAAAAAATTCCACATTAAAAATTTTAAATCAAGCTATCCAATGTCATTTGTATTTGGTTTAGCGTTTGCTATAGGATGGACACCATGTGTTGGACCAATATTGGGAACAATACTNACATTAGCTGCAACCACNCCCTCAATTTCATTTAGTTTACTACTAGCGTATTCCACAGGTCTAGGCATTCCATTTATTTTAATGGGGATATTTTATTCTAAATCTACAAAAATTATTTCATCCATGACAAAACATTTGAAATATTACAACATTGTATTAGGAGGATTTATCATCTTGCTGGGAATTTTAATATTTACAAACCAACTTGCATATATTGCAAATTTTCCATTACTTAACGAGATCGTGATGTTAGGATGAATGCAGAAATTAAAACAGGCATAATTTTTGGCGGGCTAATTGGTGCAGGAGTAGTATTTTTAGCCATATTATTCATAGGTCTAGATGAATCCTCATCAATAATTGAAGATTCAGGAATTAGGCTCCAAATTTAGTAGGCATATCAGATTATCTCAACACAACACCTGAAAAAATATCTAAAGATATGGAGAATAAAGTAATCCTGTACGA
>JGI26243J51142_1000436_pt1 | contig 19510 bp, 22 predicted proteins | sample SaaInlV_130m_DNA_FD_51142 | JGI IMG/M metagenome (IMG submission 51142)
GCAATAGCAGTAAACACGCCAAAATAGATGCTGGGTATAAAGTTAGACAATGCTAAAATTAAAAATCCTAATGTGACTGTGATGGAGGTGTAGAACATGGCTAAACCAATACTAGCATGGGAACGATACATGGTGGCTAAGTAGTCGCCATCTTTTTGGAATTCTGCGCTAAAGCGATGAATGTAATGAATGGCGTTATCCACGCCAATACCAATAGCAATTGCAGAAATGGTAATGGTCATTAGGTCTAGTGGGATGTTCAGCAAACCCATAATGCCAAGAATAAACATGGATGGCAGTGTGTTAGGGATCAGTGCAAGAATGGATAGGGCAATGGATTTAAACACGAATAAAAACATCACAAAAATCATGGAAAAAACCACAGCAATGGTTTTAACTTGAGAATCGAATAGGCTTTGTAGCATGTTGTTGTACAGCACCAGCATGCCAGTTAGGTGAAAACTGCCTTTTCTAAAGCCTAAATCTTTTTCTATGTAAGTCTCGATTTTGTCAATCAACTCACCACGTTTGAGTTCTTTATTGGTTTCGCGAATACGAATCACCATGCGTAGCTGACCGTTATCTTCAGACAGGTACGGGTACAACACGTGTTTTTTGGCACTTTCTGGTATTTGTCCTCTAACGATGTTTAAGAAAAACCCATTCAGAGCTTGATTGTCATTTGCTTGCGTAAGGATCTGCATTAAAGTGTCAATGGAAAGCACTTTCCCTGTTTCATCTAAGCCATCTAGATATTGATGAACTGTGTGTATGTCTGCGCGTAAGTCTTCATCAAACCAGTAGTCTTCTGCCAAGTCATCAAAAATGATCTCAAGCGGAATGGTGCCACCGAGTTTTTTGTCAATCAGTGTTAGTCCTTGATTGATTTCAGTGCTTTCTTTAAAGTAATCAATAAAACGATTCTCAACACTAAGCTTGTTAATGCCAAACCCTGCAGCACCAATAAATAACACCAGTACTACTAAAAGATGATTGCCAAACTTTTCAGTAAATTTAGCCAAGCCATGGGTAACGCTCAATTCTGTTTTGTGTTTTTGAATTTTTGCCTTTGGCATTAAGCTCATTATCATAGGAAAAGCTAAAAACGATAGAACCAGTGCGATGGTGACACCGATGGACATCATCCAGCCAAAATCAATAACGGGGCGAATGCCACTAATGAGAAGTGATCCGAAAGCAGCAAACGTAGTGAGCGTGGTAAACAAACAAGGTTTGAACATTTGCTCCAACGTTTTTTTAATCAGTTGTTGTGCGTCCAGCTCTGGTTTATCTTGTGCTAATTCTCGATAGCGTACTACCAAATGAATGGTGACCGATAAGGTCATTACCAACAGTAACGAAAAGAAATTAGAAGAGATGACCGTGACCTTCCAACCTAAAAATGCTAAGATTCCAGTCATGATTAGAGCGCCGGTAATGCTGATTCCAATTGGCATTAATACCCAGCGAACCCCTTTAAAAATAACAGCAAGAATAAGTGTCATTAATCCGATAACGGCCAAACTGAAAATGATTAAATCACTGCCAATGTAAGCAACGATATCGGTGGTAATCATTGGTAGTCCACCTAAGAATAGGCTTGCTTTGTCACGATATTGGTCAATGGTAGAACGAATTTTAGCAATGGTTTGTGCTTGTTGATCGCTTTGTGTGGTGGCGTTTTTTAAAACCTGCTTTTCAATGCTTTTAAGTTTGGTTAAATCATTTTTTGAAAGTTGATTACTGGCTCTTAGAGGGCGCATTTTGTCGCGTTGTTGACGAAGCTCGTCAAATCTTTTGTTGCTTTTCAGAGACACTAAAATAGCGGTGGTTTTACCGTCACTACTGACTAAATTATTGGCGTACAAAGGCGAGGTTTTGAACTCTTTACTGGCAAGAGCTAGATTGGCATTGCCGTTGTCAATGTTAATATTCTCATCGGCTAAATCCACCAAAGAAAGCGGTGGCGATCGAAACAAAGGTACATCTAGAATTGTGGTGACTGATTTAACCTGATCAATTTTTCTCAGATCTTTTCTTAAGTTTTTTAGGTGAGAAAGTTGTTCCGGATTCAGTAAATTACCTTGAACTTGATAGCTGATTACTAAAGAATCATCAGAGCCGTAATCTTTTTTAATGCTTTGATAATAGCGCAGATTGGTATCGCCTTCTAATACCAATGAGTCTGAAGAGGCATCGAGTTGAAAATCGGGAATTTGGGCAATGAAAAAGCCAGCAATAATAACCAGTAAAGTGAGCCCTAATGCGGATTTTTTTAGTACTAAATTGTAAAAACTGTTCATGCGTTTATTTAAAATTCAAAACTAGCATTGGATTCTAACCCTTGCATAGTGTCAAGGTGAGTTTCAAACAGTGATTTGGTTTCCCATTTGTGCTCACTGAGACGGGTGATGAGTTTCGCACTCATGTTTTTGCCTTTTCCTTCAACCACAAAGATTCGACCGCCTACGTTAAGCAAGTGAAAATAGCGACCCGTGATTTTTGGTACAGCACTACTAACCACAACCACATCGAAAAAATCATTAGAGCTCCAACCTTTTGATGCATCGCCCACTTCTAATTGAGTATTATTAATGTTTAGTGAATTAAGTTTTTCTTGGGCACTGACGCTAAGGTCTTCATCAATTTCAATGCTGGTGATGGATTTGCACAGTTTTGAGATCACGGCTGTTAAATAGCCACTGCCCGTTCCTACCTCTAATACATTCTCATCTTTTTGGATATTAAGCGCGTCTAACAGTCTACCTTCTATTTTTGGTGAAAGCATTTTAGCTCGATTACTTAGGGGGATTTCAATATCAGCAAAAGCTAGATTTTTATATTTTTCAGGTACAAAATCTTCTCTTGGAATGTTCCTAAGAGCGTTATTAGCAATGTAATTCAAACCACCCCAAGGACGAATTTGTTGATCAATTGTATTCTTTCTTGCTTGCGTAATATCCATTTTTATTTTGGTTCCTTATCTTTTCTTTTTTGGCGGTAATAAATCAGTAATCGTGCCTTCAGCCATTTCAGCAGCAAATGCAGTGGTTTCACTTAAAGTTGGGTGGGCGTGAATAGTAAGAGCAATATCAGCCATATCGCAACCCATTTCAATGGCTAATGTGGCTTCAGCGATAAGCTCTCCTGCGTTCGTTCCACAAATTCCCATGCCTAAAATTCTACCGGTTTTTGCGTCAAACAATCCTTTGGTCACACCTTCTGATCTGCCAATGCTTAAGCTACGCCCTGATGCCGCCCAAGGGAATACACCTTTTTCATAGTTAGCACCTTCTTCTTTGAGTTCTTTTTCAGTTTTACCTGTCCAAGCAATTTCAGGATCGGTGTAGGCTACGGATGGAATGGTGAGAGCATCAAAGCCAGATTTGTGTCCACAGATAACTTCAGCAGCTACTTTAGCTTCGTGTACTGCCTTGTGTGCCAACATCGGTTGGCCAACGATATCACCAATGGCAAAAATATGATTAATGTTGGTGCGCATTTGTTTATCAACTGGGATAAAGCCCCATTCATTTATTTCCACACCAGCCTTATCAGCATCAACCAATTGACCATTAGGTGAACGACCAATGGAAACCAAAACTTTATCAAAAGTGTCAGTTTCAGGCGCATTTTTTCCCTCAAAATCAACCTTGATGCCAGCATCGGTGGCTTCCATTTTGGCAACTTTAGTGTTGAGATAAATATTCTTATATTGCTTTTTAATGCGTTTAAACAGTGGGTTAACAATGTCTTTATCAGCACTGGCAATCAGTTGATCGGCCAATTCAACCACTGTAATTTCACTGCCAAGTGCATCGTAAACGGTCGCCATCTCTAGACCAATAATACCACCACCAACAATCAGTAAGCGTTTTGGTACGTCTTTTAATTCCAGTGCATCAGTAGAGTCCATGACCCGATCATCGTCAAAAGGAAAGGCTGGAATTTTGGTTACTCTTGAGCCAGCTGCAATAATACATTGCTCAAATTCAATTACTTCATCTGAGTCGCTAATTGCGATTTGGTTGGCTGAGACAAACTTACCATAGCCAGTGATTACTTGTACTTTTCTGGCTTTTGCCAGCGCTTTAATGCCACCGGTTAGTTTAGTCACAATGTTTTCTTTATTGGACCTTACTCCATCCACATCGATATTAGGCTCTCCAAAAGTTACACCAAGATGTTGCGCATCAGAGGCTTCATTGATAATTTCTGCTGTGTGTAAGAGTGCCTTGGAAGGAATACAGCCGACGTTAAGACAAACACCACCAAGATCGTCATAACGTTCAATTAATACGACTTCTTTGCCCAGATCAGCCGCACGAAAGGCAGCTGTATAGCCACCAGGGCCAGAGCCGATGACCACTACTTGGGTTTTAATCATAATAATATCTCTCTAATGTCTTGTAGAATTGAATTAAGATTGGCCATAAATCGTCCGCCTTGTGCGCCATCAATTACTCGATGATCGTAAGACAGTGCTAGTGGTAGCACCAGTGTTGGTACGAAATTTTTACCATCCCAGACTGGCTTGGTCTGTGAACGAGACACGCCTAGAATAGCCACTTCTGGTGCATTAACAATTGGGGTAAATTGAGTACCACCAATACCACCTAAGCTTGAAATGGTAAATCCAGCACCTTGCATATCGCCTGGTTTAAGTTTGCCTTCACGCGCATTGGCTGATGTTTCGGCCAGTTCTGTTGCAAGGTCAGTTAATGATTTTTGATCAACATCACGAATCACTGGTACAACCAAGCCATTTGGTGTATCCATAGCAATGCCAAGGTTGAAATATTTTTTAATGATTAAGTTTTCACCCGATTCATCCAATGAAGAATTAAAGCGTGGGTGCTGTTTCAGTGCTTGAATCACGGCTTTCATAATAAACACCAGCGGTGTTAGTTTTACCCCTTTGGCTTTTTGTTCTTGTCTAAAGGCTTCCATTTGATCAATGTTGACTTCGTCAAATTGAGTTACGTGTGGGATATTCAACCAACAAGCCGTTAAGTGTTTGCCTGAGAGTTTATTGATTCTGGATAATGGCTGAATTTCAGTCTCACCAAACTTAGAAAAATCAATAACCGGAACTTTAGGAATGGCACTACCCGAACCACCTGAAGTTATAATTTGCTTAACGTAGCCCTTGATGTCTCCATCTAAGACGCGATTTTTTTGTCCCGTGCCGGACACTTTTGATAAATCAACCCCTAACTCTCTTGCCAGTTTACGAATCGAAGGCGACGCATGAGAATCCCCTTTCGGTGTTTTAGACGTTGATTCATTTGTACTGGGTGATGCAGCTGGTGTGGCAACAGAGGCTTGTTTGGCCGGTGTTCTCTCTGCAGGTTCTACTGATTCAGAAGTGGCATTTTCACCGCCAGCACTTTCCAGTTCAAGGATCAGGTCGCCCAAATTCAACTTGTCACCCAAGCTTACTTTTAAACTGCTGACTTTGCCAGCAACGGGTGTTGGAATCTCCATCGAAGCTTTGTCACTTTCTAATGTGATTATGCTATCTTCTTCGTTCAGTTCATCGCCTACGTTGACTAAAATTTCAATCACTTCGACGGCATCAAAATCGCCAATATCCGGAACAACAACAGGCACTATTTTTGATTCAGATTCACTGGATTTATTTTCAGTTTTTTCAGTTTTTTCATCACCGGCTTGATCAGATTCTATGCCCAAAACCACATCGCCTTGTTTAATTTTGTCACCAATATTGACATTAATACTGCTCACAATGCCAGCAGATGGGGTAGGGATTTCCATCGAAGCTTTGTCACTTTCTAGTGTGATTATGCTGTCATCAACTTCTATCTTGTCGCCAACACTCACTAAAATCTCAATAACTTCAACTTCGTCAAAATCACCAATATCAGGTAGTTCTATGTTTTTAATGCTAGACATAACGCGGATTTCATTACAATGTAAAGTTGATAATTATCGCAAAATTAGTTAATAAAAGGTGATGAATGTTTAAAAATATTCACCTTAATGGCTCTTATAATACAAGTTGCAAGTTTAAGCTTGCGTACCACTATATTTTTTGAGGATGTAATTTATATGCCAGTTGCGCTGTCAATTCAGAGTTTGAAAAAAACTTACGCCAATCAATTAGAAGCCTTAAAAGGTATTGACCTTTATGTTGAGCAGGGTGATTTTTTTGCTTTGTTGGGCAGTAATGGCGCTGGCAAGACTACGGCTATTGGTATTATTTGTGGGTTGCTTAATAAAACTTCGGGCGATGTTGAAGTGCTTGGGCTTAATCAAGACACACATGCTAATGAAATAAAGAGGTTGATAGGTCTTATGCCACAAGAATTCAATTTCAACCCTTTTGAGCCGATTGAAGAGATTTTAATCAATCAAGCTGGTTATCACGGAATTACACGTTCTGATGCAAGGGATCAAGCTAAAGTATTGTTAATAAAAATGCAACTGTGGGGTAAGCGTTTCGATATGGCTAAGTCATTATCGGGGGGCATGAAGCGTCGGCTGATGTTAGCAAGGGCGCTTATTCATCAGCCCAAGATACTGATATTGGATGAACCGACTGCTGGCGTTGATGTAGAAATACGTCGCTCTATGTGGTCGTATCTTAAAGAACTTAACGCGCAGGGTATGACCATTATCCTCACCACTCATTACCTTGAGGAGGCTGAGTTGTTGTGTCGTAACATTGCCATTTTAGATGACGGCTTGGTGATTGAGCAAACCAGCATGAAAAAATTATTATCTAAAGTTGACCAACAAGTGTTGATTTTAGAAAGTTTAGAGCCATTACCAAAAGACATTGTGTCTAATAATTTTAGTTATGAAAGGCTCGATAATTATTCGTTACAAGTAGTAATTGAATCAAAATCAAACATTACCGATGTGCTACAAACATTAGCTAAGCAAGGTGTTAGTATTGANCACGTTCGTAGTGCACAAAATCGACTGGAAACTTTATTTTTATGCCTAACTAAAAAGAAATCATAATATGTGGATTGCTTATAAAACCATTGTTATNAAAGAGATTCTAAGGTTCTCTCGAATTTGGGTGCAAACCATTTTCCCGCCAATTATTACCACTTCACTTTATTTATTGATTTTTGGTGGCTTGATGGGACAGCGTATCGGCGATATGCAAGGGATTGATTACATGCACTACATTATCCCTGGGATTATCCTCATGACCGTGATTCAGAACTCGTACGCCAACACAGTCTCTTCGTTTTTCTTGGCAAAATTTAATCACAGTATTGAAGAATTGCTGGTTTCCCCTGTGCCTTATTGGGTAATCCTGTTGGGTTATATTTCAGGTGGCGTAGCACGCGGATTCGTGGTGGGCTTGGGTGTGTTTATCGCCGTGTCATTTTTTGTGGATTTTGAAATTGATAATTTACTCATTACCATCGTTACTTTCTTACTAACCGCTGTTTTATTTTCTCTGGCTGGATTTATTAATGCGGTATTTGCGCAGTCGTTTGATGATATTACGATTGTTCCAACTTTTATCTTAATGCCAATGACCTATTTAGGCGGCATGTTCTACAGTATTGAAATATTGCCACAGTTTTGGCAGGACGCAAGCAAATTCAATCCCATTTATTACATGGTGGATAGCTTTAGATTAGGATTTTTAGGTGTGGGCACTTCTGATTTCTGGACTTCAATGTCGATACTTCTGATTATTATTATTGTGCTAGCGATGGTGTCTGTCTATTTACTAAAAAAAGGCGTTAATATTAAGACTTGATTTTGCCTTCTTCGCCCGAGAGCATTCTTTGAATGTTGCTTCTGTGAGTGTAGAAAATCCAAAGGCAAATAATACCAATCACATAGGTTGCTTCAAGTTCGTTCGTGATTAAATAAAAATAAAGTGGCGCAAGCAGTGTGGCAATTAACGCTGATAGTGATGAAATTTTTAACACTTTTGCTACAAAAACCCAGGTAAGTGCAAAACCGAGTCCAGCTAAATAATTCAATGCAAACAACGAACCTAAGAAAGTTGCCACGCCTTTGCCACCCTTAAAGCCAAAAAAAACAGGGTACACATGACCTAAAAATGCCGCTAAAGCAACGAGAGATACATCTAATAAGCTAAACCCAAGATAATTTGCAACGAGCACAGGAGCGACACCTTTAAGACCATCAGCAATCAGCACAATGGCCGCTGCTTTTTTGCCACCAATACGTAGTACGTTAGTAGCACCTGGATTGTTAGATCCTTGTGTTCTAGGATCTGGCAAGTTTAGAATTTTACAAACAATGATTGCTGCTGAAATAGATCCAATAAGATAAGCGCAAATAATGAGTGTTGGTAACATATAATTTCAACTTTGAATTTTCAACTTTTAATTTAAGCATGGATATTGTATTTATACAAGGTTTAAAAATTGACACCGTGATCGGTATTTACGATTGGGAGCGGGAGATTCGCCAAAACATTGTATTAGACATAGAAATGTCTGCTGACATTAAGGCCGCTAGCGAAACTGATCACATTGATCAAACGCTGGATTACAAGTCTGTGTCCAAACGCTTGATTGAATTTGTTAGCACCAGTGAATTTCAATTGGTGGAAACTTTGGCTGAGAGAATTACTGAAATTATTCTTAATGAATTTGGCGTGGAAAAAGTCAAACTTACGCTCAATAAAGGTGAGGCAGTAACCGGTGCGCAAGGAGTTGGTGTTATCATCGAAAGATCGAACAATGGCTAATGTTCACATTAACATCGGTTCTAATCAAAACCGTAGGAAAAATATGTCGGCAGCGATTCAAGCTTTAGAGTTAGCGTTTACCGATTTAAAGATTTCATCGGTTTTTGAAAGTCCTGCCGAAGGTTTTGAGGGGGATGATTTTTATAACGTGGGCGTGAATGCACACACACACCTGCCCATTAAAGAAACCTTAAAGGTTTTGCGAGATATTGAACAAAAACAAGGCAGAGACCGTACTCAGCCTAAGTTTTCTTCCAGAGAAATTGATCTTGATTTAGTGCTTTATGACGATATGGTAGATGAAAGTGCAAATTTACCTAGGGATGATATTTTAAAATACGCTTTTGTTCTGGCACCCTTAGCAGAGTTGAATTCTGAACTGATTCATCCGATTGAAGGTCAATCTTATCAGGCGCTGTGGCAAAGATTTCAAATGAATAAAGAGTACGAATTAACTCAGTATAATGTGAATCAAGTTCTTAAATTATGATGCACAATCAATGAAAAAACTAATCTCCTTTTTAGCCGTTTGTTTTTTATCCGCACACATTAATTTTGCCTTTGCTGGTTTTGTAGCTGGCGAAGATTATGTGGTTTTAGACAAACCGGTTAAAACTGTTACGGAAGATAAAGTTGAAGTGCGAGAATTATTTTGGTACCACTGTCCACATTGTTTTAATCTTGAACCTATGGTGGATAGGTGGTTAAAAACATTGCCTAGTTCGGCTAAGTTTATTCGTCAGCCCGCTGTTTTTTCAGAGCGTTGGGAAAATGGCGCTATTTTTTATTACGTATTAGAGCAATTGAACGAGGTCAATAGGCTTCATGGTAAGTTATTTGATGCCATTCATTTGCACAAGACTCCATTGATCGATCAAGAAGATTTTGTTGATTGGATGGCCGATCATGATGTTGATAGAAAACGTGCTAATAATGCATTTAAGTCGTTTTCAGTGCGTATTAAACTCAATAAATCAAAAAGTAACACGATTAAATACAAAGTTACTGGCGTACCTACTTTTGTGGTGAATGGTAAATACTGGGTAGANTCTAAACGNGCCGGTGGCGAAGAACGATTATTTCAAGTGCTTGATTATCTCATTCAAAAAGAAGCTCAATAATTCAACGTGTCGGACAGTGTTTTAGTTTTATCGGGGCTTGATCCTTGCGGTGGAGCGGGCATTGTTGCTGATATTGAAACCATCAATCAATTTGGGGTAACACCATTACCGATCATCACTACGCTCACTGTTCAAAATACAGAGTCGGTTAAAAGTACACAAGAAGTAGACAGTAAGCTTATTGCTGAACAATTTAACCATCTAAAAACTGATGTGAAATTTTCAGTGGCCAAGATTGGTTTGTTGTCTTCTAAAAAGCAAATAGAGGTTTTAACAAATTTATTGAGCGAATGTGATGATGTGACGATTGTGCTTGATCCCATTGTCAAATCAACTGCAAAAGACAAGCTATTAGACTCTCAAACGCTTGAAGTCTTAAAGACTAAACTGTTGCCTTTGGTGGATGTGATAACTCCTAATGTGGATGAGTTACAAGCTTTATCACCCAATAAAAACGAGCAACAGGCCGTTGAGTCACTGCCTTGTGAGTGGGTGCTTTTAACCACTACAGATTCATCTGATGATGAAATAGAGCATCGATTGTATCATCATGCTGAGTTACTTGAGCGCTACACCTATACTAAGCTTCCTGGCGATTATCATGGTTCTGGTTGTACACTTGCCAGTAGCATTGCTGGTTTATTGGCGCTAGGTGTTGAAACCAGAATCGCTTGTAAACGTGCATTGGACTATACGTACCAAACCCTGTTAAACGCAAAGAGTATAGGTAAAATGCAACATCATCCTAATAGGCAAAAGCCATAAATACAATTTGACATGAGTTTTATTAACAATTGGTTACGATCTGATATTCAAGCAATTAATGTTTATCATGTGCCAGAATCAAAAAACATGGTAAAGCTTGATGCGATGGAAAGCCCATTTCCTCTATCCGATGAGTTGACAGGTCAATATTTGGCTTATTTGGCCGATGTAGAACTGAATCGTTACCCTAATCCAAGTGCGAGTAGTTTGCAACAAACCTTGCGAGAATTAATGGGCATTCCTGCTGAATTTGGCGTTCTTTTGGGCAATGGTTCAGATGAGTTGATTCAGATGCTGGCTTTAGCGTGTGATGCGAACGATACGATCTTGAGCATTGAGCCAAGTTTTGTGATGTACGCCATGATTGCAAAATTCACACGACTTAATTATCAAGGAGTCGAGCTTGATGAAAATTTTGAAATTGATTTGTCAGCAATACTGTCAGCTGTTAAGAAATATAAGCCAAAATTAATTTTTATTGCTTATCCTAACAACCCAACAGGTAACACTTTTGATCGAGATTCCATTATTAGTATCATCACTGCAAGTGATGCTTTAGTGGTGTTGGATGAGGCTTACTATGCCTATGCTGGCGATAGTTTTTTAAACGACATCGCTCAATATCCAAATCTGGTACTCTTAAGGACCGTGTCTAAAATTGGTTTTGCCGGTTTGCGTTTGGGCTTGTTAATCGGCGCACAAGATACCGTAGTAGAGTTGGATAAATTACGCTTACCGTATAACATTAATACCTTGACCCAAGTGAGTGCTGAGTTTCTTTTGCAACAAAAAGATGAAATTGATAAAAATGCTCAAACCATTATTACCGAGCGTTCTAATTTATCGCTAGCACTAGAGGGCATTAAACAGCTCACGGTTTATCCTTCTCAGGCAAACTTTATTTTGTTTAAAGCACCCGGTGCAAATGATTTGTTTGAAGCATTGAAGACTAAGGAAGTGCTGATTAAAAACTTATCATCAGCTCCGAGGCTAACCGACTGTTTGCGTGTTACCGTAGGTACTGCTGAAGAAAATAATTTATTTATTAATATTGTGAAAGAATATTATGATTGACAATAAGGCTTTAGCCGAATATTGCGACGATTATCTCAGCAAAGATAAGTTTGATGATTATTGCCCCAACGGGTTGCAAATTGAAGGACGTAAAGAAATTTCAAAGATAATTTCTGGTGTGAGTGCCAATTTGGATTTGATTGAGCGTGCGATTGATGAAAAAGCTGACGCACTGTTTGTACACCATGGCTTCTTCTGGAAAAATGAGCGTACGAGTATCACCGGTTTTAAGAAAAATCGTATTAAAGCACTATTGGACAATGATGTTAATTTATTTGCTTACCATTTACCGCTTGATGCACATTCTATTGTTGGCAATAACATTCAATTAGCCATGCGACTTAACATTGCTAATCCAATGCCGATTGGCGATACTCTAGTATGGCAGGGCGAGGTTGATTCAAAACTTTCAGGTGTTGAGCAGGCGATAAAGAACATAACGGAACGTACACCTTTAGTGTTTGGCGATGGCGAGAAAGTGATTAAAAAGATCGCTTGGTGCAGTGGTGGCGCTCAGAGTTATATTGAGCATGCGATTGAAGTAGGTGCTGATTGTTTTATTACCGGTGAAGTGTCAGAGCAAATTCCAGCCATTGCTAAAGAGAACAACATTGCCTTNATTTCAGCGGGGCATCATGCAACCGAACGTTATGGTGTGCAAGCATTGTGCCAGCATTTGAGCCAGAAATTCGATCTTAAGCATCAATTTATCGACATTGACAATCAAGTATAATGGACGTGATTTTATAATTTCCAATTTTTACAGTTATGAGCAAGAAATACAATGTTGCTGTTGTTGGCGCAACAGGCGCTGTGGGCGAAACCATTCTTTCGATTTTAGAGCAGCGTAATTTCCCAATTGATAATCTATATCCTTTAGCCAGTGCAAATTCAGCTGGAAAGAAAGTATTCTGTCAGGGAAAAAGCTGGACAGTGCAAGATTTAGACACGTTTGATTTTTCTCAAGCACAAATCGGCTTGTTCTCGGCCGGTGGTAATATTTCTGAAAAATACGCACCAATTGCGGCTGAAGCCGGTTGTGTGGTAATTGACAATACCGCACATTTTCGCCGTGATGAAGACATTCCATTGGTGGTACCAGAGGTGAATCCACATGCGATTTCTGGTTACACTAAGCGCAATATCATTGCTAATCCGAATTGTTCCACCATTCAGATGTTGGTGGCACTTAAGCCAATTTATGATGCGGTCGGTATTGAGCGCATTAACGTTGCCACTTATCAAGCCGTTTCTGGTTCTGGAAAAGAAGCTATTTCTGAACTCATTGAGCAAACAACAAAACTATTGGGCGGTAATACCGAGGTTGATGTTGAGGTTTATCCAAAACAAATTGCTTTTAATGTGATTCCGCACATCGATGTATTCCAAGACAATGGTTATACCAAAGAAGAGATGAAAATGGTCTGGGAAACTCAAAAGATTTTTGAGGATGAAAATATTTTGGTTAATCCAACCGCAGTACGTGTGCCAGTGATTTACGGCCATTCTGAAGCGATTAACATTGAAACTAAAACTAAAATCACAGCAGCTGAAGCCGTAGAAGTTTTGTCCAAAGCGAACGGTGTAACGGTTCTGGATAAGCGTGAAGATGGTGGTTACGCTACCCCATTTGTTGAGGCGACCAATCACGATGATACTTTTGTGAGTCGCATTCGTGAGGATATATCTCATGAGAAAGGTCTAAACTTATGGGTAGTTTCTGATAATATTCGTAAAGGAGCAGCTTTGAATAGCATTCAGATTGCAGAAATTTTAATTGAAGAATATTTATAAATGATAAAAGTATCAAGAAAAACCAACGAAACGGACATTGGCGTTGAGCTAAATTTGTACGGCACTGGCCAGGCAAACATCGACACCGGTGTGCCATTTTTAGACCACATGCTCGATCAGGTAGCACGTCATGGCTTAATGGACATCACCATTAAATGTGATGGCGATACGCAAATTGATGATCACCACAGTGTTGAAGATATTGGCATTACTTTAGGGCAGGCCTTTAATCAAGCAGTGGGCGATAAAAAAGGATTTACCCGTTATGGGTATTCGTACGTGCCATTAGANGAGGCGCTGTCTCGTGTAGTGCTAGACTTGTCTGGTCGTCCTGGTNTGGAGCTGAACGTGAGTTTTACTCGTGCGATGNTNGGTACTTTTGATGTTGATTTNATTTCTGAATTTTTTCAAGGCTTTGTGAATCATGCTTTGATTACTCTTCACATTGACAACATTAAAGGTGTTAATGCGCATCACCAAGCGGAAACTGTTTTTAAAGCTTTCGGTAGGGCACTACGTATGGCGATAACGCCTGATGAGCGCCAAGCGGGTGTCATTCCATCCACCAAGGGTTCGCTTTAAGAATCAATGAGTCAAACCATTGCAATTGTCAATTATGGCATGGGCAACGTACGTTCAGTGCAAAAAGCGCTCGAGCATGTTGCACCTAATGATCGTGTAATTTTAACGGATGATGCCAAGATAATTGATAGTGCTGATCGCATTGTATTTCCTGGTCAGGGGGCAATGGGTGCTTGCATGCAGGCACTTAATGAGCATAATTTGGTTGATATAATTAAACGCTGTGAGCATGAAAAACCTTTTTTAGGTATTTGCTTGGGACTGCAATTGCTGTTTGATCACAGTGAAGAAAACGGTGGCACTAAAGGGTTGTCAATTGTTTCTGGTGATGTGGTTAGATTCCCTAAAAATGATTTAAAAATCCCACACATGGGTTGGAATAGCGTCAAACAAACTCAAGATCATCCGTTGTGGCATAACATAAAAGATAACTCGCGTTTTTATAGCGTACACAGTTATTACGTGAAAGAGGCTGACCATGCTGTTATTGCTGGATCAACCGATTACGGTATTGACTTTACTTGTGCGATTGCAAAGGACAATCTATTCGCTGTGCAGTTTCATCCTGAAAAATCACAACACGATGGATTGCAATTATTGGAAAACTTCGTTAACTGGAATGCCTAACTTAATAATTGTTGCGCGCAGTGCATGACATTAGCATGATAGCCACTGCCAAAAATATTCAGATGATTAAGATAATGATAAAGCATGTATAACGGCTTTCTCTGATTAAAGCCGTCATCAAGTGGAAAAGATTCGTTATAGCTGTTGTAAAAATCATTTGAAAACCCGCCAAACATAAGCGTTAATGCAAAATCGATTTCTCGATGTCCATAATAGCTGGCCGTATCGATAAAATAAGGGTTATTCTTCCCACTTAAAACATTGCCAGACCATAAGTCTCCATGTAATAATACTGGTTGAATGTCACTCTCTAATAGATTTGGTAGAGCATTCTCTATTGTAAGTAACCGTTGGTATTCGTCTTTTTTGAGTAAGTTGTTCTTAAAGCCTAGTTCAATTTGAAAAAGCAGTCTGTATTTCCAGTAGAACTCACCCCAGTCCGTAATATTTTTACCAACGGCATTAAGCTGCGGTGTTTGGCCAATTTTGTTATCAAAACCAAAGCCAAAATAATCACAGGTGTTTTGATGAAGCTCGGCAAGTTCAATACCCATTTGTGATTGTACATTTAGATTGTGTGAAGTTTCAATCCATTCAAGGATTAGGCAGTGTTTACAACTGCCCAGAACCTTGGGCGTGTGGATAGTTTTTCCTAGTAAGATAAGCTCTTCACCTTCATGGACCAACCGTTGGTTATCATCAGATTGGTGTTTGATAAAAACACTTTGACCATTATTCAATTGAACTTTGTACGCTTCAAATAAGCCAGTACCTACGGATTGCTTGTTGACGACCTTCTGGTTCAGATGTTTTTCAATGTGAATTTCAATCGACATTGATTTAGCGCTTAAATTGTTCTGATAAGCACTGAACGTAAGCTTGATGATCCATCGGCGTGTTGTTTTTCTGTGATGAGAAAATCATCTGCGCAATGCAATCCATCTACGAGGCAATTCCTCACGCCAACAACCAGTAAAAGCCGTTATCAAAACTAACATCATTTTTTAATTAATCAAGTTCGGGAGGTTTTGCCTCGCTTGGAAATAGATTTTAAACAACCAATATACGCTTGATGATCCATCGGCGTGTTGTTTTTCTGTGATGAGAAAATCATCTGCGCAATGCAATCCATCATCAGGTGTTCAGCCTCGTGTGGATCTTGAACTTTACCTAGTATTTTTTGATAGTGTTCATTAATGCCTTGTGGTTGGCTAATTGAGAATTGCTCTCTTAATGACAAATGTAGATTGATGTGCAGAAAAGGGTTGACTTCACCTTGTTCGGGGAAATACTCAGATTCTACGTTATTGATTAGTTTGTGGTATTCTGGATGTATCTCAATCACACTGGCTAGTTGGGATTCCAGCGGATCTAATACTTGATTTTTAGGAATTTTTGCCAAGTATTGGCAAGAAATTTTCGTTGCTGCGCTCTATCTTGAGTGTAGAACACTAGGAGGTCTTTGTATGATGATGCGTGATTATCAGAGTGGCAGATTTTATTAAGCTGGGAATTTTTTTAAATTCACCTTTGGCAACTCTAAGGGTGTTTTTTAAAAAGTTTCCAAATTGATGAAAGATGGTGTTTTGATAATCACGCATCATTGTGCAAAAAACTCCTGCTATAGGTTTTTTTCTTCGTATTCACAAAGATCAAGCAANACACATTCGTTACAAAGCGGAGAGCGCGCCTTACAAGTGTAGCGACCGTGCAAAATCATTAAATGATGTGCAGGTACTCTAAACTCATCAGGGATGAATTTAATGAGTTTTTTCTCCACTTCTAGTACCGTCTTACCACTGGCAATCGCGGTACGATTAGCGACACGATAGATGTGTGTATCAACCGCAATGGTGGGATGACCAAAAGCCGTATTAAGTACCACGTTTGCAGTTTTGCGCCCAACACCCGGTAGTGCCTCTAGCTCTTTACGAGTTTCTGGTACAGCTGAGTCATATTTTTCAATCAGAATTTTACAGGCTTGAATAATGTGCTTGGCTTTTGAATTGAACAAACCAATGGTCTTAATAGTGTTTCTAAGCGTGTCCTCACCTAATTCGAAAATGGTTTCAGGCGTATTAGCAATTGGAAACAGTTTATCGGTTACTTTGTTAACACTTTTATCCGTTGCTTGAGCAGATAATGTAACGGCTACTAGTAGCTCAAATGGAGTTGAATAATTTAATTCTGTTGTTGGATTGGGTATGTTTTTTAACAACCTTCCAAACATTTCACTACGAGTCTCGGCGTTCATTTTCCTCTTTTACTTGGTTTTCCTCAATGCCGAAGATTATACCTTAAATTCAGCTTAATAGCACAAGTGCCTTATAAAAATGATTCAGCGTAAGATTCTAGCTGTTTCCACAGTGTTTCTTTTTCTGGGTGTTGTTTTTGCATTAACGTGATTCTTTGGTAATAATCATCCAATGATGTGTAACCATTTTCCCCCGCTTGAATCCTTCCTTGCACTGTTTCAAACCAATCTTCCGCTTCATCTTCGGTTAATGAATTAGGATAATTTCTGGCTTTAAAATGCATTAGCAGTGTTGATAATTTTTGATCTTTGAATTTTGGATGAAACTTTTTTAACTCATCAACAGACAATCTTTGAACTTGTTCACCAATGCGTTTATCGGCGTTGTCCATAAAACCATCATAGAGTGCCTGATCCACATCTTTGGTTGGAGCACGTTCTTTATCGTTTCTGTATAAATCTTGTACCACTTTATTAATGGCCGATTGATTGTCTTTAATAAAATCCAATCGCTGCATGCGGGTATCCATGTCGATTTGTAATTGTTCAACAACTTTAGGGTCGAGTTTATAAACATTAGGCACAAACATTGGACTTTTGTTAAAAATTAAATCCTTGATTTCTAAGCGTTTAACCCCATCTGGGAGTTCAGATTGCTTGGTAAACATCAGGGTTTTTAGCTCTTCAACATCTAACTCTAGCAATATGGATGGATCTTGATCAAGATTAAACACAATGGCTCGGTCGTTGTATTCTGGGTGATAAGCCAGTGCGACTGCTAATCGCGTGCAAGACAACGTAGCGGGGTACATGCCAGAGGTGTGCAACATCGGCTCAAACAGTTTAATCTTACCTTCGACTGTTTTCTTTTCGCGCAGACTAAAAGCATAATCAAACAGTTGAGGTTGTGTTTCTTTGATAATTTTGGCAATACCAATAGTGGCACGTACATCGGCTAAAGCATCGTGTGCATTAGCATGCTCAATACCGTTAGCTAATGATAGTTGGTCAAGTTTAAAGACAGGCTTACCTTCTTCGTTATGCACCCATTTTAGGCTGTTGTCTTTTTTAAGTGCATAGCACAAGCGCACCACATCCAAAATATCCCAACGCGTGTTGCCATCTTTCCAATGCCAAGCATACGGATCGATAAAGTTGCGATANAACGTGTAGCGGGTAAATTCATCATCAAATCGAATCGAGTTATAGCCAACAACACAAGTATTTGGTGTTGAAAANTNAGCATGTATTTTTTGAATAAATGCATGCTCAATCATGCCTTTTTGTTCGCAGTCTTGTGGGCTGATACCGGTTACTGCACAAGCTTCTGGCGCAGGCAAGCAATCATGAGTTGGCTTGCAATAAAACATATGCTCATCGAGAATATTAAGGTTTTCATCCGTACGAATACCTGCAAATTGCGAGATTCGATCAATTCTTGGACTAATGCCAAAGGTTTCGTAGTCGTACCAGTAAAATGTTTTCATAAATTCTTAATGTTTAGATAATGAGAGCAATCTTTCACTTCGCCATACTCTAATGATATTAATTGAATTTTGCTCATATAAATAAACAATTCTAAAGGGCGAATGAATAATTTCTCGAATTTTTTCATTGTTAAATTCTGGCACTATTCGGCCAATATTTGGATGCTTCTCTAGGGTTTTTATATGCTCAATAATAGAGGTAACAAACTGCTGCCCAATTTTTTCAACACCTTCTAATTTATAATACCGTTTAATGTTTAGCAGGTCATTTGAAGCAGATTGTGCAAAAGATATATGCAGCATTTAAGCTATTTCTAATTGCTTTTTAATAACCTCTAATGATTTAACATCACCTTGTTTTATGTCGGTAAGACCTTGAGCAATTGCTTGCATAAATTCACTTTTTTCTTTATTTTTTTTATGTTCATCAACATAATCATTTATATACAGATCTAAGGCTTGCTGTATATGAAACGACCTGCTTCTCTGAGTATTTTTAGAAATTAAATCCAAACTATTTTTAGTAGCATTTGAAACTCTGGCGGTGATTGATGTATCAACATTCATAAAAAACTCCTAGTGTTGTTAGTGATTGTCTTACATTGTATCACAACTGGTTAATTTATGTAAAAAAAAATATTTAGTGCGCCTCTATTCTTTCAATAATGGCTTGTTCAACCAATTTATTTACACTAATGCCTTGTGTTTTTGCACTGGCAACCGCCTTGGCGTGAATGCTTGGTGTTGTTCTAATAAGCATTTTTCCACTAAAAGGTTTTTTTGCTGTGCAGCCCGTTGTTACGCAAGTTTCTAAATAGGCATCGACTGAAGTGTGGAATTCATTTTCTAGTTCGTTTGCATTTTCAGAGTGAAATAAAATCATGGATTTTCTGCCAAGGTTGACCACCTCACCCCAGAAAATTTTATCTTCTTCATCAAAATGAATGGATGCTTCATAGCCTTTATAGTTCATTTTTTCACTCTTATACTTTCCAAGAAAATTTGCAATTTTTTAACAACATAGCGCTTAATTTCATTATTTGGACGCAGTTTATACAAATTTACCAGATATTTTTTAATAAAGAGTAAA
>JGI26243J51142_1000481_pt1 | contig 18208 bp, 18 predicted proteins | sample SaaInlV_130m_DNA_FD_51142 | JGI IMG/M metagenome (IMG submission 51142)
TTAGGGAAGGGCATGTCGGCAGGTAAATTTCAGTGGCTTGTCTCGTGACTTGGATAATATGAGGATCGACGGGTGGGATTCTCGTTTTATTACAGGGGTACAACTTAAATCGAAAATATTGCGAGTAGCATTTCAAAACATGAGATACCCTGTTACAAGGCCTAACATTAGGGTTAACTTCTGAAATAATATATTCTGCAGACATGAGAAATGCTTTGGTGGTGTTCGTCACTTACTGCATTGACTACTTTTCTCTCCAGTTTGTAATTTAGTGAACTTTGTAACTGCCCCGATTTTTTTTACTATCTCTGTTGGGTTTGAAGAGTTGCCGGCTTTCATCGCAATTATCATGATTCATTGCCAAATTAGGGTGCGGAGCTAGTACACGATAAATTTCAAGCCAAGGTTAGAAGGGTAAGATAGAGGTATACTGCTTGGAGTTAGGTTAGGTGTAGATGAAGGTTTAAGTTCACATCATAATTGTTAACATGTCGTGTGATTACGTTTTGACAGGCTTGGTTAATTATGCTAAACCAAGCGAAATAGCATTCCCACCCACGTTTTGGAGACCCGCCAAATGGAAGTTAGGATAGACAAGGATATTTTCCTCGATGGAGTGCAAAAAGTTCAAGGGATTGCAGAAACCAAGGGTGCGATGCCCATACTGTCGCATTTTTTACTCACTGCAGAAAAAGATCGAATTGGTATTCAGGCNACCGACCTAGAAATAGGGGCTAAAGGATATTACCCTGCCAATGTTGTTGCTGCGGGGGAGGTAACCCTTAATGCTAAAAAATTATTTGATATTCTGCGTGAGCTACCAAGAGAGGAAGTTCACCTCATCAAGGAAGAAAACCATTGGATTAGACTTAAGTGTGGTAAATCAAAATTTCGTCTACCAGGAATGCCNTCGGAAGACTTCCCTCCTCTTCCAGAATTTAGTCAAGATAGTCTAATGGAACTGAGCGGTAAGCTACTTAAAGAAATGATCCGAAAGACTTTTTTTGCGCAGTCTCCCGATGAAACACGACAGGTTCTAAACGGTTTATTGCTAGAGCAAGATAATGGAAAAGTGAAAATGGTCGGAACTGATGGGCACCGATTAGCAGTAATTCGGAGGGACCTTGGTGGTAATTCAAAAGGTGAAAAAGGAAGTTACCTTATACCCAAAAAGGCTTTAGCAGAATTGATGAAACTCGTTGAAGACGAAGAGGCTACGTTTTTATTTTCAGAAAAAAATAATCATTTGGCCTTTAGGCAAGGCGATCAGGTTATTGTTTCCAGAAAGATTGATGGTAAATTCCCAAATTACCAGCAAGTTATTCCTTCTGATAATAAACTGCAAGTACAGATTAACCGCGATGTGTTCCAGCATGCTTTAAAGCGTGTTGCGTTGCTGGCTGATGAAAAATCGAAAATGGTTCGCTTTGATATACAGTCAGGGAATATTGTTTTGACTACAGATACGACTGAGCTAGGTGAGGCTAGGGAGGAAATAGCTATCGCTTATTCTGGAGAGGATGTTTCAGTTGGGCTTAATGCTAAATATGTTCTCGATGTGTTAAGCGTGATTGATGACGAAGAAGTTGTCCTTAACCTGAAAGACGAAAAATCCTCATGTCTGATCACCTCAAATGGTGACAAAGACTACCAAAGTATCGTCATGCCTATGCGTTTGTGATTGAGATTTTATAGGTCAAAAAATTTATCTAGCTTTTCATCGGCCCGCGGCATTTTCTGTAACCCCTTCCCAGATCTCTCTGGTTTCCATGCATAGATAGACGTTTAAATCTTTAGAGAAATTTTTTAAGAGACTGTGAAGGTTTTTATAAACTTCATTCCTAAGGGATCTAAGATAGCGGTGTTTCCCGTCTTTGCTCGAAATATGTTCGCCTGTAAATAGGCGAGTATTATTATGACGTTCATTTATGACTTTCTTAAGAGACATTCGATAGCGAAAACTCCCAAGGCTTACCCACTCTATTTGCGACGGTGATANCACTTCGAATATTTTTTTAATCATGCCATGGTANGCTCTCTCCCAGCCTGGGAAAATTATAATAGGGTCGAGGTGTATTCCTATTTTATAACCNTTGTTTGAGCACAGCCGAGCAGCCTCTAATCTTTGTTCGAGGTTTGGCGTTCCTTTTTCTTCTTGATCNATAATTATTTGTGGGTTTAACGACCAAGAAACTATAACATTATCTGCGCTGCTCTGGTTTAGTAGATTAATCACACAGTTTGATTTTGTCTTGAGTTCAAGAACCGCATTTTTTTTTTTGTTGAAAAATGGAATTAATTGCTGCGAGAATGGAATAACTTGATCAAGAGCCAGGCTATCAGTTAACTCTCCTGTCCCTACGCGAAATGTCCGGTCGGGGTGAGCTGCGAATGTTTTCTCTAGCTCATCTAATAAATCTTCGATATTAACGTAAGCAACAAGTAGCGGGTTGTTTTGAAGAAAATCTTGCAAAAAACAATAGGAACAATCGTATATGCAATTTTTAAGAAGATTGACCACGTAGTAATTACAGCAAACCATTCCTGTGCTAATCCCAGGGCATTTTTTTAGAAACGAACCTTTAAATCGAGTGAGGGCCAAATTACGTTTTCCAGACCCAAAAACATCACTTGAAGTTTTCTGGATTATTTCAACGGCCTCATCAACGGTAATATTACGTTCGACGGGCGTGTCTGGAAACTGAAGAAGAGTTTTCAAGGTAAGCGGATGGTCTGCAACTGACTTATCGATAAAGATAGTCTCGGGGGAAAACTTTCTTTCCCTGCCCGTGCGAAGAGAAGTGGGGTTCATATAAGTTATTGGTTTTTTTTAGATATAAAGCAAGATAATGCTGCTTTGCCTCGAGAAAACAACAAAAAAGATTGATCTAAGATAGGTAAAATAGTTAATATATTAATATGAATAACCTAAATGTCCTATAAACGCAAGCCAGCAGAGTACTTCTCCCTATCTTGTAGTAATTCAATATTTCAACCGTAATTTGAGCAATATAAAATTAATTCGCCGCTAACTTTTAACCTCTGAATGCAATAGCTATGCAGTCACAATTTTTTGTAAAAAATCATGGAAAAAACATTCGTAAGACCTTTTCTTTGAGAATGTTATTCAACCTATTATTTGTAACTTCTCTGGGATTTAATATGTATTTTATTGTTTCTCAGTATGAGTTAGGTTCAGTAGGCAGCGCATATGAAGTCGGGTCGCAAGTAAAAAAGAATACTGAGGAGAGTTCAGTTGAGTTACACTCGGCTGCGTTAAAAAGACAACCTTTGGAGTCGAGGTTAAAGACAAACATTCATGAAGAAGAGTCGGTCAAAGGTTTTAATTTAGTAGAAACATCGTCTTACAAAGTTGAACGGGTTTTATTTGACCCGTCGATTCAACCCAATAAGCCTAGTATTCAAACCCTAAAGTTAAAAGTCAAAAATTCTTTAAATTATACGATATGCCATAAAGTAAAATTAGGAGATGAATGTGATTCGTTAGCCGCTCATATAGCAAGGTTGATGGCCTGGTTTCTGGATGTGAATAAAGAAATGCGCAATGGGGACGGTCTGAATGTAGTCTACGAACGATTAGGTAATGAAGGTCAGTTCAAAATATTGCAATTAATTTATACAAGCAATTATTTAAAAAAAACAATAGAGGCTAATTTTTACAAGGAGCGAGGAGCGAAATATGGGGGGTATTTTGATCGTAATGGTAAAGAAATTTCTCAACGGATTGTAAAAGAACAGTCACCAATCGACGAATATATGGAAATAGTCTCGCTGCCGGGTGATTTTAGAAAAGGGAGGCGAGGCCATGCTGGAACAGATTTTAAGGCAGAGGTTGGAACACCCATCCGGTCAACTTTTGATGGTCGTGTTAGTCGCGCCAATTGGAATAGAAGAGCTAATGGTTATTGCATTGAGGTCGACCATCCAAATCAAAAAATTAAAACTCGCTACCTTCATTTGAGTCGAGTCCTAGTTAAACGAGGACAGTACGTAAAACAAGGNGAGATAATCGGAAAATCTGGAAATACGGGCCGTAGTTTTGCACCNCATCTACATTATGAGGTTCGTGGTCGAAGTAACAAAAATACCGTGTATAACCCCTTTNACTTTAAATATCATAAGACCTACCAGCGGGATATTTCTGACCAAGAAAGAGGCGAATTTAAAGAAACAGTAAGTNTTTATGACGCGTTTTATGATAAAAATAAGATTGAACGGAATGTTCAGGCTGATTAAGTAGCACGTGTAATAAATATTTTTGTATATGGGGAGGGCGTGCGCCAATGCCTCGCGTAAAAAAAAAATCGCAAAAAAAAATCACACCTCGGTCAAAATCTATTTTATTAAAATATTTTTCGATTTTTTGATTTTTTTTCTAATTGTTACAGTAATGCCTGTTTTGGTTTATCGGTTTGTTGATCCCCCCACCACCCCCTTACTATGGATTCGTTGGGTTGAATCGGGTTATGATAAAGCGTACCCCACTTTTCTGAAACATTGGATTCCCTTGAATCAAATTTCTCCTAACCTTGTTCGCGCTGTTATAGTCGCGGAAGATCAAAAATTTTATAATCATAGTGGATTTGACTGGTATGCAGTTGAGGCCGCTATCAGGATTAATCTCGGGACTGATAAAACGGTGGGAGCTAGTACCATTTCCATGCAAACAGCACGTAATGTATTCTTATGGCAAGATCGTAATTGGCTTCGCAAGTCTCTTGAGGTGTGGTTTACTTTTTTGATCGAAAATTTATGGACGAAGAAACGTATTTTAGAAGTTTATTTAAATGTTATCGAATGGGGCAATGGTATGTTTGGGTGTGAACACGCCTCTCGCAAATATTATAAACATTCATCNGCAACTCTTTCTCCCGTTGAGTCGGCTTTAATGGCATCAGTTTTACCTAATCCCCGAACCTGGTCAGTGTTGAAGCCACAACCACATGTGTCAGATCGACAATCAAAAATTCTTAGCTTAATGAACTAGAGTCATATCCCTATTCAATATTAAAATATTGTATTGATTTCTCGTGAAATTCAAATCCTATTTGAATAACTAAACTCAATGATACATATCAAAATTTCCAAAACACTGGAGAAAAAAATTAGACAGGGATATCCTTGGATATTTCATTATCAAGTTCAAAACGAAAAGGTAGAAGGAAAGCTTGGTGATTTAGCGGTGGTGTATGATAGCAAAAATAAATTTCTCGCAATTGGTTTGTACGATCCGGAATCAGATATTCGTTTGCGTATCTTACAAACTTCCAATCCAGTAGACATAGACAGTCGTTTTTTTGAAGTAAGGCTTAACAGAGCCCTGAAACTACGTGAAAATTTATTTGGTGAAGGGACAACAGGGTACCGTGTTATAAATGGAGAGAATGATGGTTTTCCTGGGTTAGTGCTTGATCGTTATGAAGAGACAGTAGTTCTAAAGCTATACACCTCTGCATGGGTTCCATATCTGGACACCTTGATTACGTTATTTAAAAAAAAACTTTCTACCCAGCGTTGTGTTTTAAGACGGAGTCGAAAGGTAGCAGCATTAGAGGGGATTTCAAAAAAGTATAATGAAGGGCACCTCTTGTTTGGTAGCAAATTAGAGGGACCGGTTCATTTTAAAGAAAATGGACTTGATTTTGAAGTGGATGTAATTGCTGGGCAAAAAACAGGGTTTTATCTTGACCAACGAGATAATAGACAAAAAGTCCGTTTGTTATCGAGGGGGAACTCCGTGTTGAATGTATTTAGTTACACAGGAGCATTTTCAGCTTATGCCTTTGCCGGTGGTGCAAGTTCAGTGTTAGAAATTGACTCTAATTCCTTTGCATTAGCGGCGTCTAGAAAAAACTTAAGGCTATGCTTTTCAAATCGAAATTTTTCAGTAGAAGAATTTAGTCAAATGAAAGCAGATGGGTTCGATGCTTTGTCAAAATTAGAATTGGATAACCAGGAGTATGATTTAGTTATTGTTGATCCACCAGCGTTTGCGAAAAGAAAAAAACAAACAAATGTTGCTCTAAATGCGTACATGAAGCTCGCCCAGGCAGGTGCTAAGGTTACTAAAAAAGGAGGTATTCTTTTTGCTGCGTCCTGTTCAGTTCATGTTCAACCCTTGAGTTTTTTTAAGGCGGTATTTTCAGGAATTCAGTCAACTGGGCGTGGGTATGAAGAAATCAACCGTACCAGCCACGCTAAGGACCATCCATTTATATTCAGCGAAGGGGAATACCTAAAAGGTGTGTTTTGTAAAATAAACTAATAACCGACAATTATTCAATGAGTTTAAATTTGAGCTGCGTTCGCAAAGAAAATAAAGGGGTGTTTTTCGGTAGGGGAAAAATGTTTTTGGGCGCTGAAACGATTCTGTAATCCGCAAAACAGTTTGGCGTTAGACTATCTTTTCCGTTTTGCTTTTTTCTTAGCTTTTTTCTTAGCTTTTTTCTTTGTTGCTTTTTTCTTTGTTGCTTTTTTCTTTGTTGCTTTTTTCTTTGTTGCTTTTTTCTTTGTTGCTTTTTTCTTTGTTGCTTTTTTCTTAGCTTTTTTCTTGGTTGCCATCAAGATCTCCTTGTTCAATGTTAAGTTTCGTTTCAGCGCCCTAACATTGTTTAAATATTTTATTCTAAACGTGTTTAATGTCAAGTGGATATTCATAGAGAAAGAAGCTGAATGAAAAAATAACTCCTGAGATTTTTTATTTAAATATCTAGTTATTTTGTTGGCTCTGAAAGTCCTTTCAGTAAAGGTTGATTCCCCGGCCCGGTTTTTTTTTGCGTAATGATTATTGAGGGTTGATCTCCTAAAAAAAATAAAAAAAAGTATTAATTTAACGAATATTTTTTGAATAAAACTATGGCAGCGTTATTTTTTATTGATGTTTTAAAAAAACAACATTCATTTGTCCATGGAACCAGCCCAAGGTGTCATGTGAAAAATGGAGTAAGAAAACCTTTATTCTGTTCTGACAAAGGTGATGAGAAATTATTTCTTGAGGACCAAATTGTTTTTTTGCATTCGCTGAAAATAGTAACAAAAGTTTTCTTTCGCGTGACTCAGGTTCATGGAAATCATGTTTACGTTTTAAAAGATTCGAGCATTCCGGTTAGTGAAGTAGGTATGTGCGAAGCAGATGCTATCATTACTCATATCCCAGACTGTCCGATCGTGGTTTTAACGGCAGATTGTGTTCCCATAATCATCTATGATCCTATTAAGCATGTGGTTGGCATCGTACATGCGGGCCGTCTGGGTACCCAAAAACGTATATTTACTAATACTGTTGAGGCTTTGTCTCGTGAATACGGCTCAAAGCCTAAAAATCTTATAGTGGGTATGGGACCCGCCATTCGTGGATGTTGTTATGAACTGGATGAACCTTGTGCGTTGCCGTTTATAAAAAAAAGTCCGTTTTCCTCAGAATTTATTAATAAAATAGAGGGAAATAAGTTTTTTGTTGATTTACCAAAGGTAAATCGATTTGAAGGGTACGAAGCCGGTATATTAATGAAAAATATTTATACTGATGGTCCGTGTACCTCGTGTGAAAATGACCGATGGTATTCTTACAGAAGAGAAGGGAAGACTGGAAGGTTGATAACGCTAGCAATGCTTCAATCGAGAGAATAGATTTTCAATTCTTATTTGTCTAGTCTTAACGCACTCTTTATTACCGTGATGCTTTGATTTTTGGTAAAATTAAAGTAATAGCATTTTATCCTAACAGTTTTTGGCATTGATTAAAGATTGATGGCCGTAGTTTGTTTGATGGTTCCCTCTTATGAGCACAAAAAATATAACCGATATTTTGAATAATCTTTCAGGTGGTGAAACTCCATTCCCCGTTGAATGGATTAGTGAATATCCTGATAAAGTGGAGGATGCCCTCGCAAAACTATCGATAGAGGATCAGATTCGTTATGCCATGCAGTTACGGGGATCCCGAATGCAAGATTTTATAAACCTTTCTCCCTGTTCTCAGGCCGTAATCAGAGGGTTGCCTCCAGAAGAACTTTACCAAATGATTAAAGAGGCAGGAGTCGGGGAGTCGCTCCCCGTACTTTCAATGATGTCTCAAAATCAATTGCAATACAGTTTTGATCTTGAGTGGTGGCAGCGGGACCGTTTTATTCCTGAATGTGCTTTGGAGTGGTTAGAGTTTATAGATGCATGCGAAGATTCTAGTATTTTGCAATGGTTGCAGAATGAAGATTTTGACCAGAAAGTGGTTTTATTTCAGTCGCTCATCAAAGTATATAAAGACGATGAAATGACAAATTCCTATGAAGGTGTGGAAGGCATGGCACACTTGAGCTTGGACGGCGTTTACGACATTTATTTTAAAACAGAAGAGCACGGANCTTTGAAAAGACTGCTCACTTTGTTACGGTCGGAAGATTCAGCGCTTTATTCATCTATTCTTGAAGGTGTGATTTGGTANCCTGTTACCCAGACGATTGAAAAGGCATACCNGTGGCGGCTTATTAGAACCGCCGAGAGGGGAATCCCNGACTTTNAAGAGGCAATGGGAGTATATAGTTACCCGAGTCCGGATGCATTAAAAGTACCTATCCCTGAATTGGAGGACTTTGCTAACCAAGGGGAATTTAATATAGCTCCGACTTATCCGCTCTTGCTTACGGGCTCAGTGCCATTTTTAAAAGACGTTATTTTACGGATGGGTAAGTCTTCCCGCTTAAACACAATTAGCTGGGAACTCGTATATCTGGCAAACAAAGTAATGGTGGCGGATCAGGTGAAGCCCTCGGATTTAGAAATGCGCAAGGAATCCTTGCAAAAAGTACTCGGATATATAAATATTGGATTAGAGTTGGGGGCTTCTGGTGACTTGGAAAAGGGAGCAAAGCTTCTTAGTCATACACATGCGATGCCTTTATTTCAGGCGGGGTATCAACAGTTGATGAATCTAAAGTGGAAGACTGAAAGATTCCTCAAGGAAAACGGAAGCTTTCTTGAGTGGATGTTCACAGAGTTTAATAGGGATCTATTGGCAGCCCTCTTAGACCGTTTCCCGAGAGTNGCCGAAGTGAGTGATAAGAAATCTTTAGGCTGGAGACATTTTACATCAATTCAAGATGTTCGAAATGCGGAGTCATTTCTTGATCAATGGATGTTCTACCATAGGTTTGCGCGCAAGGGCCTTGGCCTGAACGAGAGCATCATAAAGCAATACTTGGGAATGTGTGATGTTTCCGGAAAAGATGAGATGGTAGACTTAACTACTTGGACTACGATGGCTTTCGCACACTATATTCTTTTTAAGAAGATCTCTTGCGCGCCATTATCTGAACCGGCGGCAAAAAGTTTTCTTGGAATTGTATTTTTGCCAGGAATTTTTAAGGAGGAAGTGAGGCAATGTGATAATACGCTGGTGGAGTCCTTCAAACAGGAACTGCTTAAGTTACCCTTAGCCTGGACTGACACAGACCAAAAATTTCTAGCATCATTGTTGAATAAGTGTGCCTTGCATCTACAGCAAGAATTTGGGCGCTTGGATTTAAAAGGCGAGGTTGACTGGAGGTTCACTCATGGCCTTTGCATTGCTAGAGAAATTCCTTCGCCGTAGGATGAGTAGAAGTTGCCTGGGGATTTTTTGTCGTCATTTTTGTTTTACAAAATTAGAAAAAGGTGTAATATCGCGGACTCAAACTAAACGATAAAATTTTTTGTCCCGTGATTCGGGCAGTAGACAAAATGGAAGAAAACCAAAACAGACAAAGTTTGCCAAAAAGTGTGAGCAAGGAAGANCCCGGTTTCATGGAGTCCATAGGTTCCTTTCCAGTGTGGATGCTTAAGATCATTGATTTGATTACGCCTGATTTTTTGATAAAGAAGGCCCCGCCTCAAAAAAACAAACCTTAATTTCTCAGTTGATGAAGCCTGTTAAAAGAGCATTGATTAGTGTTTCGGACAAGACGGGTATTGGGGAGTTTGCACAGAAACTCCATGCGCTTGGCGTGGAAATTCTTTCTACGGGAGGNACATCTGAGTTGCTAACCAAACATGGAATCCCTGTAAAACAGGTTTCTGACTATACTGGATTTCCAGAAATGATGGACGGTCGCATAAAGACTCTTCACCCAAAGATACACGGTGGTATCTTAGGAAGACGAGATAGCAAGGGGCATATGCAGTCCATGGGAGAGCATGGTATCGACCCTATAGATTTGGTAGTAATCAATCTGTACCCATTTGAAAGCACAGTCGCAAGAGAGGATTGTTTGTTAGCCGATGCTATCGAGAATATCGATATTGGAGGACCGGCTATGATTCGGTCAGCAGCTAAAAACTTTAATGACGTTGCGGTTATAGTTTCTTCTAAAGATTATTCAACCGTACTAGAAGAAATCGAGGGTTGTGGAGGAGTTGTCACGCGAAAAACCCGTATGCGCTTGAGTCGAGATGCTTTTGGTCATACTGCAAGGTATGATTCTTTGATCTCAGGGTATTTATCAGGGCAGTTGGAAGATAAGGAAGACTTTGCGCCTATGTTTCAATTGCCTTTTGAAAAAATTCAAACGCTGCGATATGGGGAAAACCCTCATCAGTTAGCAGCTTTTTACCGTGATCCAGATGCAACTTCCCAGGATATTGTTTCAGCTCAGAAAATTCAGGGGAAAGAACTCTCCTTCAATAATATTATTGATCTGGAGGCGGCTTGGCAATTAGCAAAGGATTTTGAAGTCGGATCAGCGGTGGTCATCAAGCATACTAACCCCAGTGGAGTCGCCGTTGGAGATAATCAACGGGAAATATTTATTAAGGCTCGCGAAACAGATCCTGTTTCTGCCTTTGGGGGTATCATTGGATTCAACAGAAAAGTAGATGTTGATACAGCAGAAGAAATTTTAAAAAATTTCATAGAAGCAGTAATAGCTCCGGATTATGACGAAGAAGCATTGAAACTATTTTCGGGTAAAAAAAATATTCGCATTATGAAAATGCCAGAGGAAACCCCGCTAGTTGAACATCGGGTTTTTGATTTGAAGAGAGTTGGGGGGGGGCTTCTAGTTCAGGACAAGGATACCATTTCCCATAATCCAGCTACCCTTAAGGTTGTCACTAAGAAACAACCTGACACAAAAGAAATGGATGACCTTTTGTTTGCTTGGGTCGTAGCAAAGCACGTAAAATCAAATGCGATTGTTTATGCTCTTGATGGGGAGGTCCTGGGTATTGGGGCTGGTCAGATGAGTCGGGTCGATTCGTCGCGACTAGCTGTAGAAAAGGCACGCCAACCTCTTAAAGGTTGTGTTATGGCTTCCGATGCGTTTTTCCCCTTTCGAGATTCGATTGATACAGCAGCTAAGAGCGGTATTTCAGCCATTATTCAGCCAGGTGGGTCTATAAGAGACAAAGAAGTTATCCAAGCCGCTGATGAACATGGCATGTCCATGGTTTTCACCTCCATTCGTCACTTTAAACATTGAGCTCGTTTCTTCGAATTTTATGGACGATATTGGTCGTACCTATAAACTAGTAAGTTAACTCCTACCTGAAAAAGCCGATAAGTCCGGAAGAGTTGATAAAATTAACTCTTAATACATTTAATCATTAGTTGAATATTGTAAAATATTTAGTTAGAGAAATTGGTTTTTCTGATTAGCCTTCCCCTGCTCGCTCCGTAATAGTGTGATTGATTATGAAAATTCTCATCAAGGCAGCAATAATCTTACTTTTAGTTTTAGCTGGGGTGGGTTTTTTTGCTTGGAAACAATTCGAGCCTACGGCCATTGAACTCAGGGCAAAAGACCAAGAAAAATATGATTTGATGATGACAGAAGCCAAGTCTTTAATTGGTTTTGGAGAGGCACAAAAACTCTACGACGAAATGCAAGAGATGACTCCTAGGGATAGTATTAATGTGCGCTACAAAAATTGGAAAATGAGGCAAGAAACGGATGAGGAGTTTAGTAAAACNTACCTTGATGAAGAACAAAAGGCTAGGGGGCAGGTTAACAGTAAAAGAAANTCTGCACACAATATAAAAATAAATACTCTGATTTTTAACCCGGGGGCAACTAGACTTCGTGCTAATAATTGGAAAAATTCCAAGCCTCAGCAGAAAGTAATGGCTCTACGAGAAAAATGTGCCAAATACCTTAAAATGGAAGAGATGGATCGCAGGCTAAGAAAAAATGTGCTTGAAATATCAAGGGTTTCTTCTATTTTGGACCGGCCGAACAAGGTATCTTGTGGTAAAAAAACGGCAGATATTTGTTTGGCNATTTCGCTTGCAGAATACTGCATGGATNTGGTCCCCGCCACTGATAAAGATAAGACAGTCATTCAAGCTATACAGCGTTTGAAGGGNAAAATGAACTATTTTTACTATTTAAAAATGCTTGAAGAAATGGGAATTCCTACCAAAGATCTCGAGTTCGAACAGCAATTAAAGGGGGTTTCTAATTTTTTCACAGAGTTCTAAGTTTGTTTATTATGAAATATATCCACTGGGAAATTGCCCTTAAATTCTAGCCGTCATTTGAGTTCTGGGGGGTTTCATTGAGTTTATTGATGAGCGCAGTAATGGCTGTGGCAAGTTGCTTGATTTCGGTATTTGATTTAAATTCAGGTAGAGGTTCTGTCCGCCCTTCCTTGTTTGCAAAGATGACAAGNTTGCTTAGTGGGCGAATGACCATATTGACTGTGTAAATACCGCCAATAATAGAAACAATGGAACCAATGATAGCNAGCCCTATCATTTCATTTTGCCATTGTCCTACGCTTCGAGAAACCCTCTCTTTTAGTAGATCAACTTGTTCTGTGGTCATATGATTTGGGTCAATGGTGTCGACGATTCGGGTGACCTGCCCTAACTGAATAAAAAGAAAGAATGCCATATANCCTANGCAAGATATAGTTACGATATGCCCGGTCATTAATAGATTAATAATNCTTTTTTTTTCCCCGGGAAGTTCTTCCCTGAAAATAGAANTCTTGACCTTATTCATAAGCGACCTTTTTTTGCTGGTTTTAATACCTTTAATCTTGATTTTTTCAAGTATTCCAACAGCGTTTGAGTTGGGCAAAGTTTTTTTAGTTACTTCCGTTACTTTTTTATGCGCCCGAATGAACTTTATTCAGAGCAGGCGTGTAATTAACACAAAGCTAAATACATCAAAAATAGATAATGCTATTACTTTGTCGGATAGATCACACTTCCAAAGTTACCCTAGTATGAGCCGTTGGGTCAACTTCATTTATATATTCAAGGATAAGAGCGCTAGTCAAAAAAATCAGGAGTAGGATTTTTTACGATTAAGGGCTTGACGTAGACGNGGCCAGTTGAATGCTGAACCGGGGTCATATTTACAGGAGACACCATCGACNTCTCCTCGTTGAACGTGGGCATGGCCAAGAATTCCCTCAAAGGTTGAATAATTAGAAATTCTATCAAGAGGCGTACGGTTCTTTTTTTTGTCGTATGGAACCTGTAGACGAATTTTAGGCAAAAGTTTATTAAGGCCGAAGCAAAGGCTGATAAGTGCTCTATATTGTTCATCTGTAAAATCCCACATACGAACAATTTTGCCGTTGATTCGCCGACTAAAGTAGCCGCGTTTNCCNTATCCTCTAGCGGCGTAAGCGCGAAAATTTGGAGTTCGAAGTTGTTTTTTCCATTTGTCAGAGAGGAAAAGTTCCCAGCGGTCTTTTTTTTGTCGATACTTGTCTGATGACACTTTATGCGAGTTCGATTCTGACTTTAAAGCTTCCCAGGATAGGTTTGATATCTCAACGTGAATCGCTCGCTCGTTCCCATTTCGATCGTCGGCGGGGGCAGTGTTGGTTTTCCAATACAGGTCACATGTCTGATAGAGAGTACCGTCAAGGTCTAAATAAAAATGACTCCCCTTGAACGTGCTTTCTGTCATGANTTGGTGGCAATGGTGTGAAGAGTAACAAGCGTCATAATGAATAATGAGCTGGTAGACACTGCTTTTTAATTCATCATATGCTTTGTCTAGGTTTGAAATAGAATATTCTGACAGGGATACTGAGGGTTGGTTGTTTAAGATTAGATTGTGTTGATTGCAAGCCGAGCGTCCCCTCCGGTTTGGGCAAGCCAAACCGACTTCAGTGTTCCAAAGTATTACGGGAGAATTAATATCAACAGTCTTCTGGCAAGCAACTATGCTTTGATTCATGGAAGCGCTCTCTTGATTTCAGTTCATCAGGTTAATTGATGAGTTTTTTGTGTGACGAAGATGGTTTGACTTTATTAAATCCCTTCGTCGCTTTGGGTGCCCCAATGCAATTTATCTCGGAGTATCTGGTAATAGTTTTTGTTTGGTCCTCGGATTAGTTGAAGAGTAGTTTTGGTTTTCTTAATTTCAAGAATATCTTCCACTTTCATGTCATAGCCATCCTGCCCGTCCAAGGTTATTCTTACATCGTCATACTCCGCCGCGAGTTTAACTTGTATTTNGGATTGGTCTGGTATTAGTATCGAACGATTCGTCAACATAAGTGGACAAATGGGACTTAGCACCAGAGTGTGCATGCTTGGGTGAATGATGGGTCCGCCAGCAGATAATGAATAGGCAGTAGAACCGGTCGGAGTGGCAATGATAAGACCATCAGCTCTATAGGATGTCATATATTGACCATTAACCAGAACTTGTAAGTCGATGACGCGAGCTACAACACTTTTGTTAATTACTATATCGTTAAGAACATTGTGGTCTTCTACTTTTTTCCCATCTCGCCAGACACATGCGTTGAGTAACATACGATTCTCAATTTCAAACTTGCCAGCTAGAATATTTTCGAGAACGGGGTAAAGTTCTTCTATTGAAATTTCTGCTAGAAACCCTAAACTCCCAAGGTTTACCGCCAGGATAGGTACGTTATAGGGGTGAGCGGCTCGAGCTGCGCCTAGAAGCGTGCCATCACCTCCAAGTACTATTAGAAGATCCGCTTGCTGAGAAATTTCCCGTTTTTCATAAGAGGAAGTTTCGTTGATGATAGCTGCGGTACCTGTATCCAAAAAAACATGACAGTTCTGTTTGCGTAACCAAGGGATGAGTCTACCTAATATGTCAATTGCAGAAGGCGCCTTTGGTTTACAAAATACGCCTATCTTTTTTACCCGTTCGTTACTCATTGTCTTGTTAAATTCTATGCGCTCAAATTGACAAGGTTTGCTTCCGTCACTAATTTTATTATTAAAAGCGAAAGAATATTATATTTTTTATTAATTATAACGCGATATCTTTGGGAGAGGAAAACCAAAATTTAGGAGGGAGTACTTAAAGTTTTCCAAAGTCCTGCGGTTTGATGCTTGTAATCCAGTCTTTCCATTGTTGTTTTTCATCATCCTGTATTTTGTTTGGATCAGGCAAGTCTAGCTTTTTTGCGGCTTCAATGACTTTGTCTTCAACAAAAATTGGAGACTTGGTTCTTAAGGCCAAAGCGATTGCATCGCTGGGTCGGGAATCGATAGTCATATCGCTTCCATTTTGGATGACAGAAATTACGGCAAAAAATGTATTCTCTTTAAGGTCATTTATCAAGACATGTTTAACTTTCGCATGGAGAGAGGTGATCATACTTCTGAGAAGATCGTGTGTCATGGGACGTGGAGTGTTTATTTTCTCGATTTCCAACGCGATTGCATTTGCCTCAAAATAGCCAACCCAAATGGGCAATGCTTTATCGCTTAAAAGATCCTTAAGAATTATAATCGGCATATTTGTCAGAGGATCCAGCGTCAGTCCCTCGACCTTCATTTCAACCATGATGGGAACCTTGTGAAAAATGATTCATGCTAATATGGGACAATCTCTTGCTACTTAGCTTAGAACGAATACACCATGAGCATATAATTAAACTGATTAACTTGTCAACGACCGTTTAAATAAGAGTTGATAAGTGGTTAGTATATGGTGTTGATGGGTTTACACCACATCAAGTGTTCTTATTTTTGTCCACAAACTCTTTCAACCTACTCTTGACGGTGTCTGGGATATCGTTACTTTTTAAGGTGTCTTTACATAGGCGCGTGGTAGATTTATAGGTGTTGACGAAAGCAATGCACGGTGGACAGTCTGCAAAATGCTCTTCAAGAGAGGCCTCGATTTCCGGGCTAAGTTCTCCATCAAGATAATCGTGCAATAACTCTATGCATTCTTTACAGCAAATCATTTGCTCTCCTTACGAGTTTTAAATTCCCCAAAATAAGCCGCTAATTTTTTTCTTAAAAACAACCGTGCTCTGTGTAATCTAGATTTTACTGCCGGGATCGTTAGCTCTAAAATGTTGCCCACTTTTTCTGTGGATAGACCTTCTACATCTCGAAGTATAAAAACGACTTTTTCTTTGTCTGGCAATAGATCAACTGCTTTTTGAATAACTTTGCGTATTTCATTATTGACAAGAAGAGACTCGGTACTTTCAGACCAATCTTGGATTTTTTCCTGCTGAAAGCCAGCCTTATTGAACGAAGGGAGTAAATCGTCGATTGAAACGTTAGGTTCTCTTTTTCTAGAGCGAAGTTTCATATACGAAGCATTGAGAGTGATTCGGTACACCCAGCTCGAAAAAGCCGACTTCCCTTGAAAGGTATGCCCCTTTCTAAAAAGAATTAGTAGTACTTCCTGGGTAACATCTTGTGCATCCATTGCATTACGAGTCAGATTAAAGGTCAGAGAGTAAATTTTTTCATGGTAAAGATTGGCTAGTTGCTCAAAAGACCCCATTTCTCCAGCCTGCAGGTCCTTCACAAGCTGTTTTTCGGTTACTTTGTCTTTAGTGGAGTCAGAACCCATATCCAGATAATCGAATTCAAGTTGTTTGAAAATATAAAAAAGTATCGCACCCTACTCTAGCGTTGGGGAGGTAAACTCGCCTCGCTTTATTTTGATGCCGTTTGCATAAAAACGGTCTAAATAAAAGAACTTTAAACCATCTAATTTTAAAGAGGGACTGAGGTTTTAATGGGGGAACGGGATAATAGATCGTAAAGATTGGCCCTAGTTTTCTTTAGCGTCCTCAACTGGCGCCGATTCTTTAGTGGTTTCATCCTCGGAGGGCTCCGAACCGTCTGAAGCTTCGCTAGTTTCTGTGGATTCTAGATTTGTTGCTTCTTGAATTTCTTCAGCTTCTTTCATAGATTTTTTGAAATTTTTAATGCTATTGCCAAACGCGCTACCAATTTCTGGAAGCTTTCCGGCGCCAAAAATGATCATGATTATTACCAAAATGATCATCAACTCTGGAAAACCAATGCCCATCATAATGAGAAGTCCTTAAATATAAATAAGATGATAAATATCCATTTTCAATCGCCTAGGGAGCCAACCTTACCATTTAATTCTTGTAAAAACAAATTGAAATAAATGTGTTTTAAGACCTCATGAGTTTGTGTTAATATTCCGATGAAAATTAGGTAATTTACGTTAAAACAATAACTAAGCTTAAACCTTAAGGGGCTGTATGCGTCGATTTCTTTTCTTTTGGATTGTAACTGTGGTTATCGCGAACCCTGTTTTTGTGGGGGCTCAAAATTTCTCTGATAGATTTGCTAAGGGAAATACTTCTTTTGGCGGGGAGCTGGGCTTCGGTCATACTTTTAATTTACCTCCGGGGAAAGATAGAACGGATCTCAGTTTTGCGTTTATATTTCCGAACTGGCAAAAAAATTTAACCGGCATCATCGCCCCGGACTCCCCTTTGCAGGGAGCGCTGTATTGGCATGTTGAAGCGGGTCTAGCTCAACTGACACATCGGAACCACGAATATTTGATAGGTTTTTCTCCTGTCATGGTAAATTATAAATTTCTTAATTCTCAAAGAAAATGGGCCCCGAATATTTTATTAGGCGCTGGGTTTGCTATGCAGGACTGGGATGATACCCCTGCTGAATATGAATTAGGTTCTGAGTTTCAGTTTTTACTTCATGGGGGAGTAGGAGTGGAACTGTTCCGTGAGTCAGGAACCTACTCTTTAAACTATAGGCTTTTTCACGTTTCAAATGCGGGGTTCCGAAAACCTAATATTGGGCTCAATGCTCATGTTTTTACCTTGGGATTCCGCTTTTGATGTTGTGTTATTTCTGATATTGGCTTGGATCTAAGGACTGCAACTTTCTAACCGCAGGTTATATTTTTCTCCAATACCTCTCTAAGTATTTCCTTCCTCTAGTCGTTAAAAATAAACTAGGTTT
>JGI26243J51142_1000529_pt1 | contig 17136 bp, 15 predicted proteins | sample SaaInlV_130m_DNA_FD_51142 | JGI IMG/M metagenome (IMG submission 51142)
ACCAACAAATAATCCTAAAGGAACCACAATAATAGCTACTAAAAAAACGATGTAAAGTGTGATTTTAGAACCGTGAATTACTCTTGAAAAAATGTCGCGTCCTAATTCATCCGTACCTAACCAGTACTTTGAACTAGGTGGCTGTAAACGGTCTGCCAAATTTTGATCTGTTGGTAAATGATTAGAAAGCCATGGTGCAAAGATGGCGATCAGTACCAGAAAAACAACAATCAACAAACCTATAACCGCAAGTGGGTTGCGTTTGAAGGAAAGCCAGCTTAAATATATTCTTGATAATCTGGCTTGTAGAGCAGATTCAGGAGTTTCTGCCAGCAGCCAATCGCGCCATCCAGACAAAGTTTTTTCTGTCTTCATGAGCGTGCACGTGGGTCAACGAGGATATAAATCAAATCCGAAAGAAGATTGAAACTAACAAAGACGCAGCCAACAACAATTGTTCCTCCTAATACAGCATTCATGTCTGCATTAAATAATGAATTTGTGATGTAAAGTCCAATTCCTGGCCAGGCAAAAATAGTTTCTGTTAAGACCGATCCTTCTAAGAGGTAAGCGTAGCTTAGAACGATCACTGTGACTAAGGGAATGAGTGTGTTTCCGAGAGCATGCTTCCATACCACTCTTCTTTCCGACATGCCTTTCACACGTGCAGTAATGATATATTCTTTGCTTAACTGCTCCAGCATGAAACTACGTGTCATACGTGCGATGTAGGCCAGAGAATAATATCCCAACAAAGAAGCTGGTAAAATGATATGCGAAAAAGCATTACGCAAGACTTCCCATTCCCGGGCCAAGGTTGCATCAATCAAAATAAATCCAGTACGATTTTCAACGATGCCGTCATAAAAAAAATCTACTCGTCCGGGACCGGAAACCCAATCCAATTTTGCGTAAAAAATAAGCAAACCAACCATTCCAAGCCAAAATATAGGAATCGAATAACCAATCAAACCGATGAAACGAATCAAATGATCCGGCCAACGACCTTGATGAGTTGCCGCTATAACTCCCATCGGAACTCCGAATGCAACGCCGATAATTGTGGCGATTGTCGCTAACTCCCAAGTTGCCGGGAAGAAACGCAAAATATCCTGCAATACAGGTTGAGATGTGGTCACTGAAATACCAAGATCTCCTTGTAAAATATCTGTCAGAAATTTCCAGTATTGCTCATATAGCGGTTTGTCAAGCCCCAGTTCAAGCTTTACTCGTTCGTAAGTGACTGAAGAGGCACGGTCCCCGACAATCGCCACAACTGGATCTATCGGCATCACACGGCCAATAAAAAAAGTGACTGCAGTAAGTCCAAGAAAAGTGAGGAGAATGGAACTAATGAATTGTAGGGCTTGATAAAGAAAAAGCGGCACGGCTAATCTGTTTTTCACCACCGTACCGCTGGAAAGGGTCTTTTTTTTTAAATTCCAAAAAGACATGAAGGTTTTTTATTTTGTTACATTCCGAAAGAAAACGGTGTCAAATGTAGGGCCGGATACAAAGTTGCTAATGTTTGCACGGACTGCGGTTTGTGACACATTCTGGAACATAAATATAAAAGGTGAATCCATTTGCACACTTCTTTGTAGCGCCAAATACATTCCTTCGCGTTTGCCTAAATCAAGTTCAGTTTTGGCATCTGCAGTTACACCAGTAGTAGCTGAGGCTTCCCATGCACCACGCCAGGCAATGACTCCGGTCAGTTTGGCTTCATCGCTATTATCAGGATTTGAAGCAAATGCATCTGCATTTGAATGCGGATCCAGATAATCCGGTCCCCAATGAGTAAGGATCATTTGGAATTGTCGGGCTCGATGCTTGGTATAAACGGCCTTTTTCTCAGCTTGCAGAATTTTTATCCGAATTCCTGCTTTGGCCATCGTAGCTTGTACTGATTGAGCCATTTCGGGATGAGGAGAACTGTTAAAAACATCTAACTCCACATCCAAACCGTTCGGATAACCTGCTTCAGCCAAAAGCTTTTTAGCTTTTGCGATGTTCAAACTAAAAGGTTTGTCATTCAGTGCAGCAAAAAATCCTGACGGCCAAAAAGCCTGATGTACAATATATCCGCCTTTCAAGAATGAGTTTGCCATCCCGTCATAATCTACCAAATAACGTAACGCCTCGCGAACTTTAGGTTTGCTGAGGTCCGGATCTTTCATGTTCACTTGCAGATATTTAAGTAAGCCTTTTGGATCAACCTGAATTCTGACATCATTATTCCCAGCCATACCTGCAGCCTGGTCCGGAGTTAAATCACGGGCAATGTCAACATCACCTTTTTCAATCAGCAAACGCTGTGTTGCTGCTTCAGGGACATGTCGAATTACGATACGTTCCATCTTCGGAGCACCGTGGCGGTCATTGGGATTGGCCTTCATAATGATACCTTCGTTTGGCTTCCAGGAGACCAACTCATACGGCCCTGACCCTGCAGTATGAGTGTTCAACCACACATGACCGAGGTCACCGTCTTTCTCGTGTGACATTGCGGTTTTCATGTCAACTACTGAACCGACTCCTGCAGAGAGCACATTGAGAACCAGAGTTGGAGCAAGGTTTTCCGGTATTTCCAGTTTGAGAGTCATCTTACCTGTTGCTGTAACCAGCCTGTCAACATTGTCTGGTTTCCAGCCAAATTGATTAAGCAAAAAAACTGGAGTCTGTTCCAACTTGACCACACGAGTCAAAGAAAAGACTACATCTGCAGCAGTCACGGGATTCCCAGAATGGAATTTTTGATTAGGCCGTATTTTTAAATTGATGGTATGTCCATTATTCGAGACTTCCCAACTTTCTGCCACACCACCGACCAGTGCGGTCAAGTCTTCTGCTTCGTGCATCGTTACACGATCATAAATATTTGCAATCATTTCACCGCCGACCAGTTCAAAAACCTGAGCCGGATCAAATGAAATAATATCATCAGCATTCATTGCCATCACCATCGTATTACTTGGTGTTTTGGCCAATGCAGTTCCTGCTATCGTAAAGACTGCGCCTGCGATCAAAGCCGCTAATAAACGTTTCATANAATTCTCCTAATGAAATTAAANTATGATTTTAAAATGAATGAACATTTGCCTCGAATTTATCCGACCTCCTTTCTTTGGAAAAGTTAGTAAAANACTTAAGAACACTACNGTCATNCTTGATNNTNANGAATGTNGGTGAAAAAAATTCCAATTATGTGGAAATTAATTTATCTTGGGTATCAAAAAAAAGTGTTTTTTCAGGATTAATCCCNATCTTTAATTGATCACCGCAAGAATAGTTTTTTTCGGGGTCTGCATAGGCAAACACTTCATGCTCTTTCATGCTGAGTAATAAAATTGAGTCAGCTCCTAAGTTCTCAATTCCGGTTACTGTACAATCCAATCCGGAAGAGCCAAGAGTAACATCTTCTGGACGAATACCGAGTGTTTTTGTTGCTGCAGGTATTCTTGTGGACTCTAATATAGCTTTTGGGAGTAAATTTATTTGTGGAGTCCCTAAACGGCGTGCGACATAAGTATCTGCAGGGCTGGAATAAATTTCAGCAGGAGTACCGATTTGAACCAGTTCACCTTCACGCAGAACTCCAATGCGGTCTCCCATCGTCATGGCTTCAATTTGATCATGTGTTACATAAAGAATGGTTGCACCTAATTCCTCTTGAATTCGCTTTAATTCCAACCGCAAACTTTCCCTCAGTTTTGCATCCAATGAAGACAACGGTTCATCCATCAAAAATATGTTTGGATTCCTGACTAAGGCTCTGCCGATGGCGACCCTCTGCATTTCACCCCCGGATAACTCAGTGGCGGAATTGTTTAATTTTGTTTGAATTTTCAATAACGTTGCTATTTCGACAACTCTCTTTTCTATTTTTTCTGGTGTTTCTTTTCTCAATGGTGAGCGTAAAGGAAAAGCCATATTGTCAAAAACACTGTAATTAGGATAAAGAGAATACTGTTGAAAAACAAACGCAGTATCTCGGAAAGCAGGTTGAGTTTTTGTTACGTCTATTCCGTCAATCATTATTTTACCGGAATCTGGGTTCTCAAGTCCTGCAATTAGCCTGAGGGTGGTTGTTTTTCCTGCCCCAGTAGGGCCAAGTAGTATAAAAAATTCTGAATTAAAAATTTCAAAATCTACATTTGATAAAGCTTTTGTCTTTCCAAAATATTTTGAAATATTCTCAAATTTTACATTTGCCATATCAAATTGTCATGTAAGCACTTGGTAAGGCCTTGTCAGAAGCCCCATCAAATATTATTGCTGAATGTGGATCAAAAGTGATTTTTACATTTTCGTGAAGACAAACATTACTGTCTTTAGAGACTCTGACTTTGAATTGTCCGACTTCTGTATTAATCGTTAAAATATTTCTATTACCAAGGTATTCAGAAGCATAAACTTCTCCTGCAATACCTTTTTTTTGAGTTAGTGTCATTTTTTCAGGTCTGACACCAATATAATTTTTGTCAGCAATTGTCTCTGCGTGTTGCACTGGGATGTTAAATACATTGCTATCAATAACAACCGAAGACGCTCCTTTTTTTATTGCAACATCAACTGGGATAAAATTCATCGAAGGTGAACCTATAAATGAACCGACAAATTTTGTTTTTGGCTTAGAATAAATTTCATTAGGCGTTCCATTTTGTAAAATTATTCCTTGATTCATCACAGCAATTTTATCGCCCATTGTCATCGCCTCAATCTGGTCATGCGTCACATAAACAGTTGTGGCATGTATACGGTTATGCAATTTTTTCAATTCCAGACACATTTCCTCTCTAAATTCAGCATCCAATGTTCCCAATGGCTCATCCATTAAAAAGGCGGCAGGCCTTCTGACAATTGCTCGTCCAAGTGCAACCCGTTGTCGGTCACCACCCGCAAGATTTGAAATATTATGTTTAAGCAAATGTTTGATTTTAAGTAATTGTGAAACTTCTGCAACTCTTTTTTTGATTTCAGAAGACTTCATCTTTTGCATCCTCAGGGGAAATGAGATGTTTTTTTCTACATTTAAGTGTGGATACAAGGCAAACATTTGAAAAACGAAAGCAATATCTCTTTGAGAAGCCCTCAAAGAAGTGACGTTTTCTTTGTCCAACAATATGTTGCCTGAAGTGGGCATTTCTAAACCGGCAATCATTCTAAGCGTGGTGGTTTTACCGCATCCGGAAGGACCAAGCATGACAAAAAAATCACCATCTTCTACCTTTAAATTCGAATTTTCTACAGCAATAAAATCTCCGAAGTTTTTTTTGACATTTTGTAAAACTATATCGGCCATTTTAAGATTTTCCGCTGGGAAAGTGACTGACAATGAGAAAGGCAACAGTCCCACCTAAAATGAAATTAAAAGAATAAGTATAAAACACCATTATGTAAGGTTGCAAAAGCATGATAACGCCAATAATAATAACTAAGGATGCAAGGTTCTCCCAAGGTTCTTTGACAAAGATTCTTTTTAATAAACTTATTTTTTCACTACTCATTTTCTGACTGCTCCAAAAGTAATTCCTCTCAAGAGGTGTTTTCTCAAAATAACTGTGAAAATCATTACAGGAAGGAGGAACATTACAGTCCCTGCGGCTATTGCAGGCCAATCAAGACCACCTTCGCCAATGATAGTAGGTATAAAAGGGGGCGCAGTTTGGGCTTCAGAGAATGTCAATAGAATGGCAAAAGCATACTCGTTCCAAGCGAATATCATACAAAAAATTGCAGTTGAAGCTATTCCTGTCATGGCCTGAGGCATTACAATTTTGAAAAACGCCTGCAACCTTGTATATCCGTCAACCATTGCTGCTTCTTCATATTCCAGTGGGATCTCATCCATAAATCCCTTGAGCAGCCAAACTGCTAAACTGAGATTAACCATTGTATATAAAATGATCATGCCTAGATGTGTGTCACTCAAACCTAATTTACGGTACATCAGAAAAATCGGCACTGCTACTGCAATCGGCGGAAACATCCGAGTGGATAAAATAAAAAACAGAAGATCATCTTTTAGTGGAATTTTGAAACGAGAAAATGCATAGGCAGCCAACGCACCAAAAAAAACGGATAAAAAAGTAGAACCAAAACCAATGACCATTGAGTTAAAAAACCTCCCAATAAATCGTGACGGACCAGCAATTACCATTTGTCTGCTTCTAACCAGTTCTTCATACCAAGTTTCCGGCGGAGGAAGAGAGGCAAGATATTCCTTAGACTGCCTGCTTCTTTGAGTAAAAAGATTAACCCAGCCTTCCATAGAAGGCTCAAAAATAACTTTTGGCGGGTAACTAACAGCATCGTTTGCACTCTTGAACGAGGTCATTAGCATCCATGCAATAGGAACCAGTGCAATTAAAGCATAAAGAATGATAAGTGTTGCCGCAGCCTTTCTGCTGAAAGATGATGGTTCTAATGGTGAACGAACAGTATTATAAGAATTGTTCATTTTTCCTTTATTTTATTCATGACCTTAACCCAAATATTGCCCAACCCAAATATGGTAACAAACATAATAACCGCAAAAGCAGAACTATAACCAGTACGCCATTTTTCAAAGGCCTCACGTTTTAAGTTGATAGAGGCAACTTCTGTTGTGGAGCCTGGTCCACCACCAGTTAATTCAACAACTAAATCGAACATTTTGAAATTTTCGATCCCCCGAAAAAGAAGAGCCAACAACAAAAATGGTAAAACAGATGGTAGTGTTATATATAAGAATTGTTGAAATTTATTGGCCCGATCCACCTCTGCTGCTTCATAAAGATAGTTTGGAATTGATTTTAGACCTGCTAAACAAATCAGCATCGTAAACGGTGTCCACATCCAAGTATCAACAATGACGATACTCCAAGGCGCAAGTTGCACATCTCCTATCATTGTAAATTCACCAAAATCATAAAAATAGTTGATGATATAATTGAAGATTCCGGATTGTGGTTGATATATGTATGTCCAGAATACTGCGACAACTGCTGGCGAAAGCATCATTGGTAAAACAATAACTGTGGTGAGAATTTCGTTGCCCTTGAATTTTTTATTTAACAATAGAGCCAAACCTAAGCCAATTAAGGCTTGTAAAAGTAAAGTCCAAAACATGAAATGTGCAGTTGCCTGCATTGTTTCCCAGATATCTTCTTTGTTCAGTATATTTATGTAATTCTTGATTCCAACAAAAGCAATTTCTCTTCCGGGTTTGTTGGCATAAAAATTGGTGAAAGACATGCTAATCGCATAAACCAAGGGATAAATGTTCACCGCCAACAACAAAATAATAGTTGGTGTGACAAATAGCCAGGTGATCGCACGATCCGAAAGTCCTTTTGTTTTGGTAAAAAATTGTTTCACATTGAGATAATATTTAAGACCGGATCAGTTGTTAAACCAATCCGGCTTATTTGTTTTTTATCTTGAGGAGTTTTTTAACAAGTATTAAAGCTTGCCGTCTGCTTCAAAAGTTTCTGTCCAATCTTCTACGAGTTTATCCATAGCTTGTTTCGCAGTCCCTTTGTCGCCTACGACATAGTCATGCACGCGTTTTTGCATGGCCAACATCAATTCAACAAAAGTAGGTTCCTGCCAAAAATCTTTGACTTTTCCCATAGAGTCTAAAAANCCTTGAGCATAGACTTGNGAATNGACAAATCCGGGATCATTGAGCACGGCTTTACTACAAGAGTANCCTCCTAAAGACCACCATTTGGCTTGAACATCAGGTTTTGCAAACCATTTGATGTATTGAAGAGCAAGGTCTTTTTTATTGGAGTATGAGACAACAGACATTCCCTGTCCTCCCAATGTTGCACCTTTTGCTTTTTGATCGGGGTTAGCAAAGAAACCAGACTTTCCGCCACCGACATCGGGGTCTTTATTTACTCCAGGCCAGAAAGCATACCAGTTCATTTGCATCGCGACTTGACCGGACTTATACGCATCTAAATTTGCTTCCATATAGGCATCAGAATGTCCCGGAGGTGTACACTCCTTGTAGATTTTTTTGTAAAACTCCAGTGCTTCAATCGCCCTGCTACTATTTACATAGCCTTCCATATCGTAAGGCTTGTTTGGGTTTTGATACTGAAATCCCCAGGCATATAATGCTGCTGTCACTCCCATAGTGATACCTTCAGAACCCCTCTCGGTATTGATAGCGGCACCATAACGTTTTTTTCCGTCAATGACACGTCCTTGAAAAAAGGAACAGACATTATACAATTGGTCCCACGTTGTGGGGACACTCAGCGGATAACCATTTTTGTCTTGGAAGGCTTTTTGGAGTTCAGGTTTTGCAAACCAGTCTTTCCGGTAAGCCCACGCCAGTGCATCGCCCATCGCTGGAAGAGCATAATAATTTGGTGTTCCTTTAGGCCATGTAGAATAGGCGTACACAGTGGGATCGTAAAAATCATCCATCGATATGCCTTCTTTGTCAAAAAATTCATTGAGTTTCACATAGTGCCCATAAACAGCTCCTGCGCCAATCCATTGACTATCTCCNATTAAGACATCAAAAGTCTTTCCACCAGAATTTAATTCATTCAGCATTCTGTCCGCAAAATTGGGCCAAGGAACAAATTCGTACCGCATTTCGATACCGGTTTCTTTGGTGAAATCTTTTGACAATTCCACTAGAGCATTTGCTGGGTCCCAAGCTGCCCAGCCAAGGGTTATGTATTTTTCGCCAGCACTTAAAGTGCTGAGTGAGACCAAAGAACAAGCCAATATGGCTATGATGTGCCTATATATATTCATAAGAACCTTTTTTATTTAAGATTAATAAAAGAATTCCTCAGTTACAAAACTAAGGTATTCTAATAATATATCATGTATTTAAGCGGAGTGTGTTTTGTAGTAAAAATACATTTTGAAATGCTCACCGAGCAAATCACATATGTATGATTACATTTTCATTAGTACCTCTATAGTTAAAGTTTACTAATTATTTCCTAAGCTGAAAATAACTCAGGATTCCCGACTACATGCCAGGCATTCACGGTTTTAACTACCGTTTGGCTAATACAAATGGAACAGCTCGCAAAGCTAACCCAAATTGAAAACGCTTTGTTAGTATTTCCAGCGTAATGCAGAAGTCAAAACAGGAGCGTCCCAATATTTAATAATTTCTTCATCTAATGCTGTAACTGTGATGGAGCAACCACTCATCTCTAGAGAAGTTACATAATTTCCAACTAAAGAGCGAAGAACTGTAATACCTTGATTAGTAAGTATTTTTGCTACTGAATTATACATAAGGTATAGTTCCATCAAAGGTGTGCCACCAAGGCCATTGATAAAAAGCAAGACATCAGTACCATGGCTAACCTTTAATTCTTCAAGAATAGCTTCTGTCATTTCTTGAGCAATATTATCCGCAACTGCAAGTGCGACACGTTTCCGACCAGGCTCTCCATGTATTCCAACTCCCATTTCCATCTCATTTTCCTCAATCTCAAGAGTAGGCTTGCCGACAGCTGGAACCGTACAACTAGACAAGGCAACTCCCATTGAGCGAGTTTGAGCATTTACTTTCGTCCCTAATAATTGGCATGTATTCAAGTCCAAACCGGTTTCTGCTGCTGCTCCGACTACTTTTTCAACAACTAAAGTGCCGGCAACTCCTCGACGGCCTGTAGTGAAGGAACTGTCTTCCACAGCAACATCGTCATTGATCAGAATAGTTTGATTGATTTGTTCAAGCATCTCTGACGCTATCTCAAANTTCATCACATCACCNGAATAATTTTTTACAATAAATAGAATACCAGCCTCACCATCAACCTTTTTAGCGGCTTCCTCCATTTGATCTGGTGTGGGNGAAGTAAAAACCTCCCCTGGACAGGCAGCGTCTAACATACCCTTTCCAACAAACCCNGCATGTAAGGGTTCGTGTCCGCTTCCACCCCCGGAAATAAGTGAAACTTTCCCTTTTGTAGCTCCTTCTTTTCGAAAAATAAAACGAGGCTCTGGGTTATAAGTTACTATTTCACTGTGTGTTGCAGAAAATCCTAAAAGGCTTTCGTTCAGGATCTGATCTATTCCATTTATAAATTTTTTCATTTAATCNCCTATTTCTTTAGTTTAATCTCGAATAAATCTGTTAATTCAGGATTGCTCGGGAGCTCCTTACAGCGGCCTTAACAGGTGCAATTGAAGTCGCACTTACAGATAAACAGCGTATTCCAGCCGATAAAAGTTTAGCGGTGTAATTTGAGTCGCCTGCAATATTTCCACATACACTCACTTCACGTCCGACAGCTTTACCGTGGGCAGCTACTGTAGCAATAAGTTGCCATAAAGCAGGATAGTCAGGATGGTAGAGGTTAGCTACAGAGTGATTATCTCTTGATGCTGCTGTTATATATTGAATTAAATCATTACTGCCAATAGAGTAAAAATCTACATCAAAATCTTCAATTTGCATAGCTGCAATGGGAACTTCAACCATCATCCCCAATTGCGGAGCTTTTGCTTTTACCCCACTATCAATTAGTTTTGCTACCTCATCATGCAACATTTTACGTACTNCCTGAATCTCACTATTCTTAGTTACCATTGGAATCATGACTNTAACTTCTCCCAANCAACTAGCTCTTGCTAAAGCNCTAAGTTGTGTCCTGAAAACNGGTTCATTTGCAAGGGAAAGCCGTACTCCTCTAAGTCCNAGAAACGGGTTGATCTCTTTCTCAGGAGTCAATTGTTGAATAGGTTTGTCACCACCTGCATCCATAGTTCTGANAGTTACAGGCTTCCCTTTTGCCCAATAAATCAGTTTTGAATAGTACTGAAGCTGNTCTTCCTCATCGGGAAGATACCCCCGAGTGAACATGAATTCGGTTCTTGTNAATCCCACTCCATCACAATACTCAGGTGGAAACTCTGGGGTTGACAGGAGATCATCTACATTGAGCAGTACTTGNACTGTTACTCCATCNTCTGAAATTGCAGGCTTTGCAAGAAGCGTCTTTTCATAATCTTTTTCTTGTCGATACTTTGATATTTTGGTTTTATATATACCAACTGTCTCTCGGTTAGGCTCAAGTATTAAATCACCTTTAACACAATCGAGAATAACAGTAGCATTCGAATTGATCCTATGTAAATCAAGGTCTGCTCCGGTCAACATAGGAATCCCTTTGGATTTGGCCAGAATTGCAACATGACTGTTTGGACTGTTTTTGATCAAAACTATCCCTAAACAATTCTCCCAGTTTGTTTCGATGAACTGGGATGGAGTTAACTCTTTTGTGATTACAATTTTATCTTTAGAATTCCTTGGATTAGCATCAGCTTGAATCAGTTCTGAAAACCCCTTTCCATTCAAGTTATGTAANACCCTTTGTTTTAAATCTTTCAAATCCTCAGATCGNGCCCTGAANTATGAATCATCTTCTGAACTGTATTCTGAAATCAACTCATCAAGCATATTACACCAGGAAATNGAAGCAGATTCATTGAGGTCATCGCTCGTAAACAAGGGCTTAAGGAATTCNGAGTCTTCAAGTAATGAGATCTGAAACTCAAGTATTTCACCTTCAATCTTTTTATTTGAATCAATAAGTTTTTGCAATTGTGTCTTTGAAATGTTTATAGCCTGCGACAAAGTCTCAGCACTATCATCATCTTCAGAAATAGAGTGATCATGATCGCTTGAAATATTCAATGAGCAACCAATTACTATCCCCTCACTTGCAACCTGGCCTGAAAATATATGCATTTATTCCATTAAATCGATTCAGAGATTTTAGTGAACACCTTGCTCTCCTATTCTCCAAAATTATTCTTCACCAAAGCTACCAATTGATTGACAGCTTCCGTAGNATCACTGCCGTTTGCCCTTAAATTCATGGTTTTGCCGTGTCGAGCTTTTAGACCCATAACTCTGACAATGCTTTTAGCATCTACCCAACTGGTATGTTCTTCCAATTTAACTTGTACATTGGCATCAAACTTTTTTGCAAGTTGAGTGAATTTAACAGCGGGTCTGGCATGTAGACCAATTGGATGAGTAATGGAGATTTGTTGTGATTTGGATGAATCTGATATTTCTTCAATCCCTACGAATCTTTTTTCTGCGACAGACTTGACCTGATATAGATCACCACCCCCACACGATTCAACTCCGGCCAGCACCGCACCCTCCACCAAAGGAGCAGAGCAGATTTGAATTTTATTCTGCTGTTTTTCTGGCAGCATTTCAATTGCTGCTTCTGAACTCATTTCGGCACTACCTAGATCATACAAAACTACAACACCAGCGTCAGTCCATATTTCTTGTATACCCTTGAGAATTGCTCCCACATCTGTGCCTAAGCCGCCATCAGCGCTACCGCCTGCGAAAGATATTGGGATATCCTCACCTCCAATTTGACGAACCATGTCTGCTGTTCCTGAAGCTATACCTAACGAGTGAGAAACTATCATCACGCCTACATTACTACTCATTATTTGGTTACTCATTTTCGCTGTTAAATGTTTCACAGATGGTCTTGATCAATAAACAACTGGTCATGGCCCCAGGGTCAAGGTGACCAATGCTGCGTTCCCCCAAAAAAGATGCCCTTCCTTTTGTGGCTCGCATGAGTCTAGTTGATTCAAGCCCTTCTTCTGCTCGCTGAATAATATTTCGGATAAGTTGTTGCTCATCTGTAGAATTACTTACATCTTCTTTGAGTTGCATGGAGACAGGCACTAATACATCAAGCATTGTTTTTTCTCCAATATCGGACTTTCCACGCTTTTTTACATCAGCAACTCCATTTTCAAACATTAATGAAAATTTGCTAATACTAATTACTTCATGGGAGGTGGCTTTACTCATGCCAATCAAAAAACTACCAAATAGCGGGCCGGAGGCTCCTCCTACTTTCATGAGCAGAGTCATGCCGGCTTTTTTGAGTGCCTCTTCAAAAGTTAATTTTGACAACTCTGGACTGATTGCCATGATGGCCTGAAACCCTCTTGACATGTTTATTCCGTGGTCAGCATCTCCAATTTTGGAGTCTAATTCTGTTAACAAATCCTTGTGATCTTCTATACAAGTAGAAGTTTTGGTAATGAGAAGATTTGCCCAACGGACATCCATGTTATAATTATTAATCATGGGATGAAAGTAATATATATATTAGATAGAACCTCTTTAATAGGATGAATCATATATAGGGTTAGAAGACTTGTCAATACTTTTTTTAAGATTCATAATATTTATTAGATCTGATTAATACTAAACATGATGAAAAGTAAGATGGCTAACAATTTAGAGGAATCATATTCTGGTATTTCCGCATCAACTGGAGTGGTAGTAGGTGAACTGGTCTGGCATCCATCCATTGATGACCAAGTTTCTAAAAGCAGATCAGTAGTTGAAGAAAAAAAAGCTTTCTACGAAGCACTGGAGCGGGCAGTTAATCAATTAAAAAAGATCTTGAGTACAATAGATTCTAACTCTGCGCAGTTTTTAGAGTTTCAAATTTCTATCTTGGAAGATTCAGTGCTTTTAAATGCTGTTCAAATTGAGCTGGGGAAAGGTGTGTCTGCTGAAACGGGCTGGAAAAAACAGTTGAATCTTTTGATTGATCACTATCAGGAACTTGACGATGAGTATTTCCGTGTCAGATATGAAGACTTTCTTGACGTTAGAGACCGGGTTTTGGGGATTTTGAGGGGGCAGCAAATAAATCACCAGTACACAGGAAATACCATCTTCGTTGGAAACGATTTGTTACTTTCTCACTTTTTGGAAATGGATTTGAGAAAAGTTTGTGGAGTAGCCTTACTTAGAGGAAGTCCTGCGAGCCATGTTGCTATTCTTTCACGTGCCAAGGGTATCCCATATTTGGTCAAGATAGAGGCGAATCCCAAAGATTTTTTGGAAAAATCAGCGGGAATTCTTGATGCTCATAAGGGAGTACTTATTAAGAGCCCTAATGAAAAAACTATTAAAGACTATAATCACCTTACTAGAACTAATGTTTCTGTTGTCAATGGAGGGGCACGATTTATTTCAGAACAGTTGTCCTCAAAATATTCAATGCTTCTACAGGACGTTATAAATGAATTAGGTCAAAAATTAATTCTAGGCAAATTTGAAGCTGGAAAAAAATTACCAATTGAACCAGAACTTGCTGAATCCATGAAAGTAGGGCGCAATATTTTACGTGAAGCTATAAAAATCCTTGCGGATAAAGGCTTACTAACCACAGGTCCAAGAAGGGGAACTATAGTACAATCACGTACTGAATGGAATTTGTTGGATTCAGATGTTTTGAATTGGATTTTAACAGCTAGTAATTCTTCATCTAAATTTTTAGCTGATTTGAACGAACTTCGTTTACTACTAGAACCATCGGTTGTAGAGTTGGCTGCAAGGCGTGCTAACGAGCAACAGAGATACAAAATACAACAGGCAATGGATTACATGGAGGGAACAAGTGGAAATCCTGACCAGGGAATCGAAGCAGACATATCCTTTCATTCTGCAATTTATGAAGCAACAAATAATGAAATATTGTCACAATTAAAATTTGTGACATCTGCTTTGATTAAAGCTAATTTTAAGTTATTAAAAGGTGAAACGCCCACGAATCTGTCTATTCATCGAAAGCTTTCTGATGCAATTGTCAACAAAAAGGCAATTGAAGCACAAAAAGCAATGAGAGAATTATTAATTAAAAACAAAAAAGATTTGAAACGTATATTATCAATCCAATCAAAATATCTTTAATATCTCTTTTCGCCGGAGATGGCAATCTTCTATGAAAATTATACGTTGGAGTTAGCTTTTTCGTAAAAATATTTACTTATTCAGTTAATTGCATAGCTTACAGATTTTATATAAAATCAATCAAGCATTACCCAACTTGCTCCTTTTTGGGAAGAACGGACAGCGGCATTAATGAATTTCATTCCGGCAATTCCGTCTTCAATGCTTGGAATTGGTACCGTATTTTTTAACGGATAATTTTCGCGTCGGAGGAGAATGAGGTCTGCGGCATCTGTATAAATTTGAGCAAAGGCTTCCAGGTAACCTTCAGGATGTCCAGCTGGAATACGGGTGGCTTGCTCAGCCCACAGACTTTGCTGGCTTCCACCACGAGTCAACTTAGTTGGTGCTTTTCCGTGAACACAGAAGATTAATTCATTCGGATTTTCTTGCGCCCACTGAAGACTTGCCTTCTCTCCGTAAATTGCAATTTGAAGGTCATTTTCATGTCCTACGGCAACTTGACTGCACCAGAGGCTGCCTCGTGCACCATCGGCATATCGCATTAAAATACTTGCGTCATCATCAAGTTTACGCCCTGGAACAAAGGTAGTCAAATCTGCTGCAAGTGACTCCAACTCCAGTCCAGTAATGTAGCGGGCAAGATGAAAGGCATGACTACCAATATCACCTACGGAACCGGCAGTTCCACTTCTGGAAGGATCGGTTCTCCATTCGGCTTGTTTGAGACCTTGATTTTCTAAATCTGTGGTCAGCCAATCCTGCAGGTATCTGCTTTTGATCACTCTTATTTTTCCTAGCGCACTATTTTGTACGAGAGACCGGGCTTCACGAATCATGGGATAGCCTGTATAATTGTGAGTCAACGTGAAAGTAACTCCACTTTTTTTGACGACATTGGCGACCTCTAAAGCCTCCTCCAAGCTAAATGTCATCGGCTTGTCACAAATAACATCAATTCCGGCTTCAGCAAAAGCAATGCTTACTGCGGCATGTAAATGATTTGGGGTCACTATGGAAACGGCTTCAATTCCATCTACACGTTTTGATTCAGCGGTTGCCATTTTATGAAAGTCGGCATATGAGCGATCAGCATTGATACCGATTTCATTAGCAGAGGTTGCTGCACGTTCGGGATTTGACGAAAGTGCTCCGGCCACCAATTCATAGCGGTCATCCAGCCTGGCAGCAATCCGGTGGACTGCCCCTATAAAAGCTCCTTGACCTCCTCCGACCATACCAAGTCGTATACGTTTATGCATAGTTTCTCTTAAATTCCAAGTATTTTGCGGTTTACAGTTTCGTCTGAAGTACCTGCAGCAAAGTCGTCAAATGCTTTTTCGGTCACTCGGATAATATGCTTACTGATGAATTCTGCACCTTCTCGGGCACCGTCTTCAGGATGTTTCAGACAACATTCCCATTCGAGTACTGGCCAGCCTTCGAAACCGATTTGTGCCAATTTGGAAAAAATTGCTTTGAAATCAACTTGACCATCACCAATAGATCGAAATCTTCCTGCACGTTCACTCCAGTTTTGATAACCAGAATAAACCCCTTGACGACCACTAGGTGTGAATTCAGCATCTTTAACGTGAAAGACTTTGATGCGCTCTGCATAAATATTTATGTACTCCAAATAATCTAGTTGTTGCAAAACAAAATGACTTGGATCGTAGAGAATATTGCATCGACTATGGTTATCAACTCTCTCCAGAAACATTTCAAATGAAACTCCATCGTGAAGATCTTCTCCCGGATGAATTTCATAAGCTAAGTCGACTCCTGCTTCGTCAAAAGCATCCAGAATTGGCCTCCAACGTTTCGCGAGTTCGTCGAAAGCAGTTTCGATTAAACCTGCAGGCCGTTGCGGCCAGGGATAAACGTAAGGCCATGCAAGTGCTCCTGAAAATGTTGCATGAGCGGTTAATCCAAGATTTTTTGAAGCTTTGGCGGCTTTCAACAATTGACTAACTGCCCATTCCTGTCTTGCAGATGGATTTCCTCGAACTTCTTTAGCAGCAAAACCGTCAAACATTTCATCATAAGCAGGATGCACTGCCACCAATTGCCCCTGAAGATGGGTTGAGAGCTCAGTGATACTGAGACCAGTTGCCTTGAGCATTCCTTGTAAATCATCACAATAGCCTTTGCTTTCTGAGGCCTGATCGAGATCAAACAATCGTTGATCCCAAGATGGGATTTGTAATCCCTCAAAACCGAGAGAAGCAGCCCACTTAGCGATTTCACTCAGACTGTTGTATGGTTTCTCGTCTCCAACAAACTGAGCTAAAAAAATAGCCGGACCTTTCATAGTTTTCATCTTGTCTCCTTATTATTCTGCATGATTTATACTGAACATTTTTTAATCTACTAGTGAAATGTTTTGTGTAAATGAATGT
>JGI26243J51142_1000535_pt1 | contig 17030 bp, 19 predicted proteins | sample SaaInlV_130m_DNA_FD_51142 | JGI IMG/M metagenome (IMG submission 51142)
CAACAAGCAAGATCATTACTTGCATTAACACAAAAAGTTAGAGATGAAAAAGAACCAATATTATTGAAATCACTTTCAAGAATCGGGCTAATATCAACTGAGGCAACATTAGATGATGTACTTAATTTGAAACCTACAGATTTACTTGCACGAAGATTACAAACAATTGTTTCATCCAAGTTAGGATTTAAAACACCATATCAAGCAAGACAAGCAGTAATTCATGGCCACATAATGATTGGAGATAGAAAAATAGACATTCCGTCATATACCGTAACAGTAGAAGAAGAAAGTGATATTCATTTTAGTCCTGAATCTAAAATTCCACAAATGTTAGAGAAAAATAAAGCAGATGAACCTAAAGTGGAAGCACCTGCTGAAGATGATGAAGTAACTGAAGCAGCAACGCCTGCTGAAGCAGCAACAGAAGACAAGACTACAACAAAATAATCAAATTATCATTATCAGTAAATACCCCCAATTATAGAATAGAATTACAATGTGTTCAATTATCGGTTATTCTGGAAATGAAATAGCAGCACCAATTATAGTAAAGGGGCTCAAACGAATGGAGTATAGAGGATACGATAGCGTAGGAGTTGCAACGGAATCAAAGAATCAAATTGAATTAAAAAAAGGAATTGGAAAAGTAAACGAAGTAAATTCAAAAATGCAACTAGATTCACTACCAGGCAAAACAGGCATAGGTCACACAAGATGGGCAACACACGGAACAGTTACAGATCTTAACGCACATCCACATTCAAGTAATTCTGGAAAAATTGCTATAGTACACAACGGCATAATAGAAAATTTTGAAGAACTAAAAAAACAATTAGAAAGTGACGGATATAATTTTAAAAGTGAAACAGATAGTGAGATAATTGCAAATTTACTGCAAAAAAATTACGAATCAACAAAAAATGTTAAAGATACAATTATCAAAACAGTTTCNGAAATTAAAGGTCATTATGCATTTGTTGCAATGTTTGAAAATGGTCAACTTGCAGCAGCTAGATTCCATGAACCATTAATTATNGGAGTTGGACAAGAAAATATTTTCTTGTCAAGTGATGTTTTAGGATTCATNGAATATACAGATAATGCAATATACATGAAAAGTGGAAGTTTTGTAATTTTAGATGACAAAGAATTTGAAATTTTAAATTTTAATGGTGAACAGGTCAAACATGAAATTACAAAAGTTTCAAAAGAATTCGGTGATGCATACAAGGGAGATTATGCACATTTTACATTAAAAGAGATTTACGAACAGCCGGATACGATACTAAAAGCAGGGGAGAAAACAGCAGAAGGGTTAGAGGAAGCAGTAGAATATATCAAAAATGCAAAAAATATCTACATTACAGGCAGCGGTACAAGTTATAATTCTGCACTATTGCAAAACAAATCTTATCGAAATATGTGAAAATTAAATCAGAGCCAATTATAGCAAGTGAGCTTCAATTTGCACCAGAAACTATTGAAAAAAATTCAGTATTCATAGCAATATCTCAAAGTGGAGAAAGTGCAGATGTTTTAGAAGCAGTAAGAATTGCAAAAAAATTGAACTGTAAAATTATCTCCATTGTTAATTTACTCACATCGTCACTTACACGTAAGGGGGATGTTGTATTAGGAATGAACTGTGGACCAGAAATTGGAGTTGCTGCAACAAAAAGCTTCACTGCACAAATAACAATACTGTATAAAATTATACAAAAATTAAGTGAAAATATTACAATTAATTTCGAAGAATTTTCAGAATCAATTTCAAAAATGATAGAGAATCCAAAAAAAATTGAAAAGATTGCAAAAGAATTGAAACATGTGTCAGATATCTACATTTTAGGTAGAGGCATAAACTATCCAATTGCAATAGAATCAGCATTAAAATTAAAAGAATTAACGTACATTCATGCAGAAGGAATTCCAGCTGGGGAATTAAAACATGGTCCTCTTGCATTAATGGATACAGATGTTTTTGTAATTATCATCAATCCAAATGATTCAACATATACGGATACATTGACAAGTGCACGGGAAATTAAAGCTCGTGGAGCAAAAATTATCGGTGTTTCAGATATTGAAAGCGACATATATGATCATTGGATCGAAATTCCAAAAATTAATGAAATATTGTATCCAATTTCAGAAATTATTCCGATACAATTACTAGCATATTATGCAGCACTTGAAAAAGATACAGATCCAGACTATCCAAGAAACTTAGCAAAATCAGTCACAGTAAAATAGACAACTTCCCAGGCATAGTCACTTTTTTTACAATAACCCACGCTTCTTAAGATAATTTGTTGCAGTGATGTGGTAGCAGAATGATTATTCGTTGTACACTGTGTAAAAAGGAAATTCGATTGGATCCTAGAATAAGAAATGAGCACTGGTATCATAGAAAATGTGTTATGCAAGTGGATGTACTCCTTTGATATATGACTAATTTAGCCGTAAATGGAATAATTGGATTCATCATATTAGGTATTATTGTATTAATTGTCTATTTTGTATATCCAACATTTGAATATCTGCTACCTATTGGTAGCATCTTGATAATAATTGGCCTTGTTACAATATTACAAATTAAAATGCAAAAAAGGTTTTGATTTTTTAAAAGTATAGTTTTTGGGACAAAGTATTCTAGGAACTATGGCGGAGATAGAGTAGATAGTCTATCATATTCTTGTTCCACAAGATTCAAAAATTTTGAAGAATTATTTCCAGTTTTTAACATGGATGAGACAATACAACCTCCAGCACCTACACCTTCTTTTGCATAGCCCTCTGAAAATGCCTTTAATCCAGAATATTTTGAATTATGTAAACCAGGGTTTACAGAAATTGCAGGTACGTCTGCAATCTCTTTAACAAGATTTGTGAAATTAGCATTTTGATCATTTGTAATATACGAAGTAGTTCCAATTGCAGTATTTTCTTCATTAAATCCAATTTTAGATGCGAATGCCAGTACGGCAGTCATTTGAGTTCCACCAGCCAACATGACTTTAGAAATAGATGATGCAGAACTTAACATCCCTGCAACAAAAGCAATCATAGGATCACCAACTTTTGCAAGTACACTATAGGGATGATCAGAATCAATTCGTTTAAGTGCAGAATCAACAATTTCATTTTTTAATTTTGTAGGGTTAGTAGGAATACTAGAACTTACTTTTGCATCAAAACCAAAAGCTCGCAATACAGCTAAAGCAGTTGTGGTTCCAGCAGGAATACTTTCACCAATTACCAAACAATCAGTTAATGACGCCATGTTTCTTCCAACAATTCTACCAAATTCGACAGCAGTTGACACTTGAGAATCAGACATGGCAGGTTCAATAGAAATATTTTTTCCAAAAGACAAGCCAGTTTCAATAAAAGGTAATTGCGGAGTGATTTTACTACCGGCATTAATTGTTAAATGAGGAATACTAGCAGACTCTAGAGCAGTTTTTGTTAAAATACCAGGAGTGGGTTTTCCATCAGGAGTCATTGGAATACCATCAATGGTTTTACAATGTCCATAGTGAAGATATTCTGCATCAGCTGGAGGCGTATATTGCATTGAATCACTATCAGCACCTGCAATAGTAATTCCTGGAATTTCACAAGTTTGAGTGTATGACATGACAAAAGACAAAAGAAATTGTCCAGATTTTACAGAATCAAGGAAATTTTGAGCACGTGTAGTATTTCCAAATAACTCAAAATCTTCCAAAAATATCACTAACCCATCATATCAACAAACTGCTGTTCAGTTCGTTTTTGCATTATCATATTATTCATTTTTTCTTTTCCTATAGTAGATACTTCAGAGGGACCATAATTATGTCCAGGATACAATACTAAATTATCGTCTAAGGAATGAAGTACATCAAAAAGACTATGATAAAGTTTAGATGCGCTGCCTCCAGGTAAATCAATTCGACCACAATTACCAACAAATAATGTGTCACCTGAAAAATATTTCCACCTCCAACCAAACAAATACCATCGTCAGAATGTCCAGGAGTGTGAAGAACTTTTAATTTTGAATTACCAAATTCAATAAAATCTCCATCTTTTACAGTAATGTCATTTTTTAATGTTGAAGATTCATGTTGAATTATAGGAGCTTTTGTAGATTCCGCCATTTCTTGATTTCCTCTTGTATGATCATCATGATAGTGTGTGTTTACAATATATTTTATTTTTAAATTATTATTTTTAATTATCAATTCCAATTCCATGAGATTCCATGAAGGATCAACAATTATAGATTCACTAGTATCTTCATCAACAACAATGTAACAAAAATTCTGCATCGGTCCAACTGGTATTTGATGTACTATCACAATATTCCCTCTTCAGCTTCAACAGGAATTCCAATTTTTTCCGCATAAAGTTCACCAGTCAAATCTTTTCTTTTTGGAATACCTTCCTTCATTTTATGAAATGTAACAGTCATATCACATTTAGTAAAAATATTTGCAGTATTTCCAGTTTGAGGATCTAAACCAGAAGGAACGTCTACAGCAAATTTGTAACAGTCAGTTGAATTGATAAAATTAATTGCAGATGCATATGGTTCTCTAATTTCACCAGAAATACCAGTACCCAAAATACCATCTATGACAATATCAGGCTTGAAATTAAAATCCAAAGAATTTCCAGATAGTAACTTTACCGAAGGCATCTTTTCTAAAATTGACCAATTCCAATTACTTTCCTCAGTTTTAATTTTTTCAGGATCCCCAAGAAGCATCACAGTGACGTTTGAGCCATAGCCAGCTAAATGCCTAGCCATTACCAAACCATCACCGCCATTATTTCCCAACCCTACAAAAATTAAGATATTTTTTGAAGATATATTTTCAAAGTTTGTAATCAACCGTCTAACTGCTGCAGCTCCAGCATTTTCCATCATAAATTTTTTTAAAAATCCCATATCATGGCCTTTATTTTCAATTTGATACATTTGATCCACAGTTATTTCCATAACTTACATCAAATCATAACCAAAATAAGAGTTTAGCAAACGGATTTATCCTAGTTTTAGAATATTTTCAAGCATGACATTAAAAAACGTTAAACCATCATTAAATAAAATTACAAAATCTTTAGCAGTAACTCAAGATTCAAGAGAATTTTTATTAAAAAATACAAGAGAGATTGTTATTCTCTGCAGTAAATCAATTATTGCAGTTCACAAAGGTGAATTAACAACTGCTAAAAATAATTTAAAACAAGCTGACACACTATTAAAAAAATATAAGAAAAAAGCAACAGGTCAACTAAGAAGATATTTGATCACGCCAGAACAAGAATTTGTGGAAGCAGCATGTTTAATTGCAATTGTTGAAAAAAAAGACATTCCATCAGATACAAAATTAGCAGTAATGCCAGAATCATATGTTTTAGGGCTGCTGGATTGTGTAGGGGAGTTGAAAAGAAGAGTTTTCGATGAAATGAGAATGGGAAATATTGATGAAGCGATAAGATTTTTTGAGATAATGGAGGGACTATATCTTCAGCTTTATACTTTCTCGCTATACGATAAAGTTGTAAAAGAAGCAAGAAGGAAGATTGATGTGAATAGAATTTTAGTCGATGATGTTAGATCTGCAATTACAGAAGAAAAAAGAAGAACAGAATTAATCAAAGCCTTAGAAAAACTTCAAAAGTAATTTAGAAAAAGTGGTGCGGATGATGGGATTTGAACCCACGTACTCCTAAGAGACTAGCCCCTCAAGCTAGCGCCTTTGGCCAGGCTGGGCGACATCCGCAATAAAACATTCATGTATGGTTTTTATAATCCTTGACGACTTTTTTCAACGTGTTAATTCCAGTTAGATGTTTTACATGTGGAAATTTAATTGCAGATAAATTTGATGATTATCAAACTAAACTGAAATCAGGAGAGGATCCTGAAAAAGTTCTAAATGATTTAGCAATAAACAGATATTGTTGTAGAAGAATGCTTTTGACTACGGTTGAAACAATTCAACAAGTAATTCCATTCTATGAATCAATTCAGAAGAGAAAACAAGAAGTTCAATCTGAATTAGATTAACTTGTCTAAAATTACCTCAATTGAAGGACGTGTTTTATTCAATAGTAGAGGTAGCAAAACAATTGAAGTAGACGTAAAATCAGATAATAAATTTTTAGGAAGAGTATGTGCACCTTCAGGTGCAAGTGTGGGAAAATATGAAGCAACTAGTTTCCCAAATGGCGGTCCAGAAGAAAGTCTCAAAATATTAACACATAATTCTCAAAAATTTATTGGGTTAGATTCATCAGATTTAAAAACAATTCATGAAACTTTGAAAAGTTTAGACAATTCTAATAATTATTCAGTAATTGGAGGCGCACTTGCATTTGCTGTAACGATTGCATCAATGGAATCAGCATCAAAATCATTAGAACAGCCATTATTCAAAACACTGTCAACAGATTCAGAATTCAAATGTCCATTTCCATTAGGCAATATTTTAGGTGGAGGCGCACATGCAGGGCCAGGAACCCCAGACATTCAAGAAATTTTAATTTGTGCAACAGGTTCAAAAACTATTGAAGATGCGATTGAAACAAATTTGGCAGTTCATAAGGAATTACGTAAAGTTTTAGAAAAAGAAGATCCCAATTTTACAAATGGAAGAGGAGACGAGGGAGGATGGGCACCAAAATTAGAAAATCAAAAAGCACTAGAAGTATCAGCAAAAGCTTGTGAAAATTTAGGATTCACTTTAGGTAAAGAAGTTTCATTAGGAGTTGATTTTGCATCATCAACACAATGGAATGAAGAGAAAGAAAAATACTTGTATGATAGAGCTGGATTTGAAAATTCAACAGGAGAACAAATTGAATTTGCAGCAGATATTATTGACAAATTTAAATTAATTTATGCAGAAGATGCAGTTCACGAAGAAGCATTTGAAGACATGGCAGAATTAACTGCAAAATTTCCAAATACGCTAGTAACAGGTGATGATTTAACAGTAACGAGTAAAGATATTCTAGCAAAAGCAATTAATCAAAAGGCATGTAATGCTGCAATTTTAAAGGTTAATCAAGCAGGTAGTCTTTATGATGCTCTAGAATTTGCAAATGTTGCGAATCAAAACAATATCAAATTAATTACATCACATAGATCTGGTGAATCTACAGATTCTCAAATTTCACACATAGGAATAGCAACAAAGTCAAAAATGCTCAAAGTAGGCGTCGTTGGAGGTGAAAGAGTAGCAAAATTAAATGAATTATTACGTCTATCAGGGCATGATTTTATATGTGGCATGGCGGAGATTTAAAATCATCATGAGTGAACAGACTGAAACAATAGACATCAAAAAGATGGTTATTTCAACAGGAATCAGAGTAGGAACGCAAGTTAAAACAAAATTCATGAAACCATTTATCACAAAAGCAAGTCCTGAAGGACTTTACATGTTAGATATTGATATGACCTTAGAAAAAATTAACACATCTGCTAAATTCATTAACAGAGTTGGGGCAGAAAACATCATAGTATGTTCAGGTAGACAATATGCAGGAATTCCTATTGAAAAATTCTGTGAGATGACAGGAGCTAAACACCATCTTGGAAGATTTATGCCAGGAACTTTAACAAATCCATCATTACCATATTACATTGAACCAAAAATAGTTCTTATTTCAGATCCTGAAGTAGATGAACAAGCACTAATTGAAGCAACTAATGCAGGAATTCCAGTAATTGGAGTTTCAAATACAGATAATCTTACATCAAAATTAGACGTCATTATTCCAGCAAATAATAGAGGAAGAAAAGCACTTGCAACAATTTACTGGTTACTAGTTCGTCAAATTCTCATTGAAAAAGGTGAGTTAAAAGAAAATGAATCAATGAAATATGAAATTGATGATTTTGAGGCAAAGATTAGCCAAGAGGAAATAGAATAAACTAATTTCAAGTGTTTAATTGAAATCTAAAGCATCAGCTCCAGGAAAGGTCATTTTATTTGGAGAACATTTTGTAGTGTATGGTGTTAAAGCCATTTTATGTTCTATTAACAAAAGAGTAACAGTTACTGCAGAAAAAATTGATGAAAGAAAAATTTCCATTAATTCAGAAATAGGAAACATAGTTTTAGATCCAGGTAAATCAATTTCAGAAATTAATTCACCATTAAAACCATTTTATTATTTAGCAAACAAAGTTATTGAAAATCAAAATACAGGTATTCAAATAAACATAGATTCTGAAATACCATTAGGAGCAGGATTAGGTTCATCATCAGCATGTTGTGTTGCAGGTGCTGCAGCAATTTTTAGATTATTTGGAGAAATATCTAAAGAAGAAATTTTAAAACATGCAATAGAAGCTGAAAAAACAATTTTTGAAAATACATCAGGGGCAGACTGTACCGTATGCACATATGGAGGGATAATGGAATATGACAAAAAACAAGGTTTTAAAAAAATAGAGAATGAACCTAATTTTCATCTAGTCATTGTAAATTCAAACATAAAACATTCAACTGAATCAATGGTTTCAAAAGTCAAACAATTTGAAATTGAAAATGAAGAAGAATTTACAAAATTATGTGATCAAGAATCAAAACTTGTAAAAGATGTTTTAGAATTATTAAAAGAAAATAATACCTCAAAAATAGGAGAAAAAATTAATCAAAATCAAGAATATTTAGAAATTATAGGTATTTCAAATAATGAATTAAGAAAAATGATAAAAATGGGACAAAAATCATCTTTTGGAGCAAAAATAACAGGTTCAGGTGGAGGAGGATGCATTTTTGCAATAACAAATAAATCAAATTTAGACAAAACTCTAAAAGAATTCAAAAATAAGAATTACGATTGTTTTTCTGTGAAAATTGATTTCAAAGGGCTGAATACTTTTTAATTAACTAAATAATTGGGAACAATATGATTCTGATAAAATTAGGCGGATCAATTATTACAAATAAAGAAAAACCATTATCAGCTAGAAAAAAAACAATTGATAATATTACAAAGAGTTTAAAAAAAATTAAAGAACCAATAATTATTATTCATGGAGGTGGATCATATGGGCATTATTGGTCTGTAAAATATGATATGCATACAAAAGAAAAAAAGTATGATTTGAAAGGAGTTGCAATAATTAAAAATTCAATGATTGAGTTAAACAAAATTATTTTAGATTCACTATTANAAAATAAATTAACTCCGTATTCATTACCTCCAACAGATTTTATGTCAGGCAATAAACCAATTTCAAATAAAATTAAAGAAGTTAAAAAAATAGCAAAATCAGGCTTAATTCCAGTCACATATGGGGATGCATTATGGTTTGGTCAAAATAAAACATACATCTTATCAGGAGATAAAATTATGACTCATTTTGCAAAAATTCTAAAACCAAGATTATGTATTTTTGCACTTAATGAAGATGGATTATACTCAGATCTTAAATCAAAAAAATTAATTCCAGAACTAAAAGACAGTATTCCATTAATTTCAGAAAATAAGATGGATGTGACAGGAGGAATGACTAGAAAAGTAGAAGAAGCAATTAAAATTTCAAAAATGGGGATGAACGTATTTTTTGTTAATGGAAAAAAACCTGAAAGAATAGTTAATGCAGTAAAAAATATAGAGTTTAAAGGAACCATGTTTAGAGGAAAGAAAAATGTCTGAAGAATTGGTAATACTAGTAGATGAAAATGACAATCCAATTGGAACTGAAGAAAAAGTAAAATGTCATTTACCAAATGGAAAATTACACAGAGCATTTACTGCATTATTGTTTGATGTTGATGGAAGACTAGTACTAACAAAAAGAGCAAAAGAAAAAATGTTATGGCCAGGAGACTGGGATGGAACATTTGCAAGTCACCCAAGAGAATCAGAAGGATATGTTTCATCAGGGGAAAGAAGAATGCCAGAAGAATTAGGAATTACTGGGAAATTAGACTATTTTCACAAATTTGAGTATCATGTACCATACAAAGATATAGGATCTGAAAATGAAGTTTGCGGAACGTTAGTTGGAGTAATTAACAAAGATACAGAGTTAAGGGAGATCGAAGGAGAAATAGATGAAATTAAATTAGTTTCAGCCCAAGAGTTAATGTCTGAAATAGAAATAAATCCTGAAATTTATTGTCCATGGATGTTGATTGCATTAGAATTACTAGATAAATCAGAACAATCTATGCTCAAAAAATATGAAAATATCTTATCTACATGGATAAACACTGAAATTCGTGAAAAATTACAAGAAGCAATTAAAACCCATATTCCAGCAGAGAAATGGAGACTAGTAAATGAAAAAAACTAAACAAATTGAAAAAAATGCTAAAATTGTAAACAAATATCTTAACTCAAAATTAAAAGGTAATCCAAAAAAGCTCTATGATGCAGCAGGACACCTTATTGTTAATGGTGGAAAAAGACTTAGACCATACATGGTAATTAGAAGTTGTCAGATTTTAGGAGGTAAATCATCTGATGCAATGATATCTGCAAGTGCTGTAGAAATGGTTCACAACTTTACTCTAGTACATGATGACATTATGGATAATGATGAAATGCGTCATGGAGTTCCAACAGTACATAAAAAATTTGGTATGCCAATCGCAATTTTAGCAGGAGATGTTTTATTCTCAAAAGCATTTCAAATAATTTCAGAATCAAAATTATCACCAAAAGCGACTGCACATCTAATATCTAGACTTGCAAAAGCTTGTGTAGATGTTTGTGAAGGTCAGTTATTAGACATCAAAATGGCAGATGAAAAAAAGATTCCAACACAAGCAGAATACATTACAATGATAGGTAAAAAAACAGCAGCGTTATTTGATGTGTCTTGTGCAATGGGAGCAATCTGTGCAACAAATAGACCTAAAGATATTTCAAATCTATCAGCATTTGGAAGAAACTTAGGAATTGCATTTCAAATTACAGATGATCTAATCGGAGTTATGGGAGATCCTAAAATTACAAAAAAACCAGTTGGAAATGATTTAAGAGAAGGTAAAAAATCACTTCCAATTTTAATGGCGATAAAATTAGCAAATGGTAATGAAAAGAAAATTATCCTTAAAGCATTTGGAAATTCTAAAATTTCAAAGAGTGATCTAAATAAAGCTGTAGAAGTAATTCGTTCCTTAGGTATTGAAGGTAAAGTTAGAAACCAGGCTCTAAAATATGCAGAAAAGTCTGAAAAATCACTAATAAAATACTCAGGTTCAGCAAAAGAGGAATTAACAGCATTATTAGACTTCGTAGTTAGGCGAAGCGTATAGTTACAATAGGTAGAACTAGTATGGATGAAGAAATTAAAAAGAAATTAGAAAAATGACTCTTCAAAACGCATTTGAACATGGAGGTAAAACTCAAGAAAAAATAATTTTAGGAAAAATTCTTGGAACCAAACCAGAATTTAGAACCAAGGTAAAAGAAATTTCAGTAGAGATTGCAGAAATTGTATCTAATGTGAATCAATTATCAATAAAAGAACAAAAAAAAGAAATTGATGAAAAGTTTCCAGAAATTTTAGCACCTAAAGAAAAAATTCAAGAAAGAAAGGGATTACCTGAATTAAAAAATGCACAACAAGGGAAAGTTATTACAAGATTTCCACCAGAACCAAATGGTTATCCACACATAGGACATGCCAAAGCAGCAATAATCAATTCAGAATATGCAAAAATGTATGGAGGAAAATTTATTCTAAGAATGGATGATACAAATCCTGAAGCTGAAAGAATGGAATACCATGCAGCAATTAAAGTTGGATTAGAATGGTTAGGAATAAAATTTGATACAGTAAAAAATACTTCAGATGACATGGAAGTATTTTATGAAAAAGGACTGGAATTAATTAATTCTGGAAAAGCTTACGTTTGTAAATGTAAAAGAGATGATATTAGTAAAAACAGACGAGAAAGAAAAGATTGTAAATGTAGTAGAGAGAATGTTGATAAAAATATTAACAATTGGGNGAAAATGGAAACCAAATTTAAGCCAGGTGAAGCAATTGTCAGATTTCGAGGAAACATGAAAGCAGATAATGCAGTAATGAGAGATCCAGTATTGTTTAGAATAATACANGGTAAACATTACACAGTAGGCGAAAAATATAGAATTTGGCCAAGTTATGATTTTGCAGTTGCTATTGAAGACAGTATTGATGGAGTTACACATGCTTATCGTTCAAAAGAATTTGAATTACGAAAAGAGCTAATTGATGCAATTTTAGATTCATTAAATATGAGAAAACCAGAGCAGGGATTTTTCTCAAGATTAGAATTCAAAGGAATGCCAATTTCAAAAAGAATNATCAAACCTTTGATCGAAGATCGTAAAGTTTCATGGTATGACGATCCCAGATTACCAACTTTGGAGGGATTAAAAAAACGAGGNATTAAACCAGAAGCTATTAGAAAATTCATCATGTCATTAGGTTTAACAAAAGCAAATACTCTTGCACCATTTGATTCTCTTGAAGCATTTAATAGAAAATTTGTAGATGGTGATAGTATCAGATTGTTTATGGTTAATAATCCAAGAAAACTAATAGTAAAAAATCTATCAATCACATCAGTAGAAATTTCAAATCATCCAGTTAATGATATGGGTAAAAGAAAAATTGATGTTGATGAAAATTTTTACATTTCTGGAGATGACATACAAAATATTGAAGAGGGAACACAAATTAGACTTTTAGGATTAGGAAATATTTTGATTACAAAGAAAGGAAATGAACTAGAAGGAGAATATGTAAAAGAAGGAGACATTGCAAGTATTCCAAAAATCCAATGGGTTTCACAAAAAACAGCACATAGAATTAAAATAATTATTCCAAAAATATTATTTATTAACGAAAAATTTAATGAAGACAGTTTAGAAGAATTAGATGTGTATTCAGAACCACATTACTTACAATTAAAAGAAGGAGAAGAGATCCAATTTGTTAGATTTGGATATTGTAGAAAAGATTCACAAAATCAAGCAATTTTTACACATAAGTGATCAAATATGAAAATAGTAAGAGTTACAGACGGAAATAGTGAAACATATGGCTTTGTAAAAGATCATAAAATAGCAATAAAAAGTGAAATTACAGAATTAACAGGAGTACCAATTCCTATCAATGTAAAAGATTTTTTGTTTGATGGGTGGTATGACGAAATTAAGAATAAAATTAATGAACTAGAATATAGAGAAAATATTTCAAAATATAGATTATTAGCACCGATTCCAAATCCAAATAAAATTATCTGTCTAGCATTCAACTACATAGATCATGCTAAAGAGCAAGGATTGGAAGCACCAGATGAACCTGCATTAGTAATGAAACCAAGAACAGCGTTAAACAATACAAATTCAGACATCACATGTCCAGATTTTGTTACACAGTTAGATTATGAAGTTGAATTAGCTTTGATTATTAAAAAAGATTGTAAAAATGTTAACGTAGAGAATGCAATGGATACGATATTTGGATATATGATTTTCAATGATGTGTCTGCAAGAGATATTCAAAATAAAGATAAACAGTTTACCAGAGGAAAAGGATTTGATTCATTTGCACCTTGCGGACCATGGATCACAACAGCAGATGAAATACAAAATCCTCAAGACCTAAAAATGACAACAAAAGTCAATGGAGAGATTAGACAAAATTCTTCAACAAATAATATGTTTATTAAAATTCCAGAAATTATTGCAAAAATTACCAAAGTGATGACATTACAAAAAGGGGATATAATTTCAACAGGTACACCTGCAGGAGTAATGTTAAACAAACCAAATGCAGTATTTCTAAAAGACGGTGATAAAATAGAAATGGAAATTGAAAATTTAGGAATATTAAACAATACAATAAAAGTTGTTAAATCAAATTAAGATAAAGATTTCTTCATCAAATTAAATGAAATTTTATATTCTAAATTATCAAAAAAAGGCAATTTTTCTTTAGTTAAAATTTGAATTCTTTCATAATTTTTTTCAAAAGCATAATTTTGTAAATAGGAAATAACATTAGATAGAGTATCAAATGATTCTGAAAATAAGGTTACAATCAAAGTTTTATCAAGATGTTTGTAATCACCAATTATAGCAATAGAATTATTATCATTCAAATTAGATTTAATTACTTTATTTTGAACGCATAGATCAGATAAAATATTCTCGTTAGTTTCAAGCCATCTCCAGGAATCAACATAGTAAGGGAAAAAATTAGAGTTAAGAGATTTTGCAAATTCAATTTTAAAACTAGAATTTTTTTTAGGTATTAATGAATAGTAATTCCATGTTTGAAATATTTGATAATTTAAAGAATGAGCCATGGAAATTGATTTTTTATTTTCAGTGTCTATCAACATGTAAGAAAATAATGCATTAGTTTTTTTACCAATTAATTCAGCATGTGTAATAAGTTTTGATGCAATTTTTTGTCTTCGGAAATTTAAATCAATTCTAATGCCTTCAATCCATATTTGATTTTTAAAATAAAATGCATGACAAATGCCAATTGGTAGTTGTTTTTCAAATAAAAATAAATGACCTTCATTTAACCAAGAAGACCAAACCTTATCAATATAATCACCCCAAGAAAAGGTGTCTTTACAAAATTTTAAAACTGAAATTTTATCAAAAGAAGTTGCTTCACGAATTTTCATACAAGAAAAAATATTAACAATGAACAGATAAAAATTACTATGGGAAGAATAATTGCAGGAAAAACATCAGAAATTACTCCTGGAAAAATGATCAAAGTATCAATAGACGGAAAAGATATCCTAATTGCAAATATTAATGAAAAATATTGTGCAATAGATGATTCATGTACTCATTCAGGTTCTAGTTTGTCTGAAGGTAAATTAGATGGATGTACTATTACTTGTGGATGGCATGCAGCAGAATTTGATTGTAAGACAGGTAAACTATCAAAATTTCCAATGAAAATTAAAGACTTATCATCATACAACGTCACAGTTGAATCCAATAGTGTGTTTGTAGAGATGTAACTATATACTGCTGATTTTTAAGAAATGTGTAAAAAATGGCAGATGAATCTCAAAATAAACAAGCAATGAAAGAAGCTGTCGATACATTAAACCTAATTGTATCTACTAGTTCCACTCCAAAAACAATTAAAAAATCAATTACTGATCTTGTAACAGATTTAGTTAAAGAAGAGTATTCATTATCAGTAAGAGCTGCAAATACGATCAGTCTACTAGACGATATTACACAAGATCCAAACATGCCATCATATGTAAGAACTCAATTATGGCAAGCAGTATCAAAATTAGAAAGCATAAGAGAATAAATTCTTGCTTGAATTAACATAATTATTGAAAATTGAAGAATATTTAGAAACGCTTCCAAAAAATTTACTTAGTGGAGAAGATGTTCAATTACCTGAAAAATCACTAAGAGAAATATTCAAATTTTTAAATTTAAGGAAAGAGGATATTTTTTTCCATTTAGGATGTAACAATGAAAAAGGGGTAGAGATTGCTGTTAATGAATTTAAAGTTACAAAAGCCATAGGCATAGATAATAATTTAAAAAAAATTCAAAATGCACAAAAAAATATGGAAGGAAAAAATATCAACACAGAGTTAATCCATCAAAATATAGAAGAGGCAAACATATCAGATGCAACTGTAATTTTATTTTGGTTTACAGATGAAAATATCATAAATAAAATGATTAAAAAATTTGATAAATTAAAACCAGGAACAAAAATTATTACGATATGGGGACCACTTCCAAATTGCCTTCCAGATAAAGTTAATTTTCCATATATTATTAACAAAGTTCCATTTAAAAAAGCAGAAAACTTACAAGAGCAATTGTTAGCAGTTTTTGGTGTAAAATGTATAGATTTTGTAACTGCATGGGAATTTGCTGAAAGATATACTAAATCTATTTCAGGATCTGAAGTTAAAAATGATAGATTTCTAACAATCATACAGACATTAATTATTTGGATCAACGCAAAAGAATTAGGAGTAGTATGTACAGAAGAAGTTCCAGAATCAATTAAAACTTACATCAGCATTATGAAAATGCATTTTGATATTGATTTTGAACATCTACTAAAATAAAATAGGTGTAAGCCTTTTATTTTATAAATCTATAAAAAAATTATGGAAAGTAGACTTAACATCAATGTATCAGCAATAGATTATGATAAAACAAGTAAAGCGTTAACTCATCAATTAACACTTTTAGAAGAAATGGTGCATGGAGAAGATGATTTTGTTATGACAGATTCAGAATTTGCATTTGGATGGCATTTTTTTGTATTAAGTGTAAACAGAGTACTGATACAAAAATTAGAATCAATGATGAATGAAGACTTTCAAAAATTGAAAGGAAAAGGACCCGATAAAAAATTTATGACATGGTTATCAAAAAATATAGAAAATAAATCGCCTCGCTTTAAATTTGCAATAAAAGAAGAAATGGAATCAAGTAAATTTGGAATATTTTAAAAATAAATGGGCCCTCGAGGGGAATCGAACTCCTGTCCGAGGATCCACAACCCTCTATACTAACCACTGTACTACGAGGGCCACAAAAAACAAATTTCTTTATCCAGTAATAATCTTTAAGATTGAACTATAGTAGGTCTAAAAATCAATCAATAATAGGTTAGCAGATAGTCTCAAATTGAGAATAAGGGATTATTTTGTTATGAAGAAATGATTTTTTTATCAAAAAGTAACGATCGCTTTAAATTTGTAGACTCTGGGTATTTTTCGACATGAGACGAGGATTTATCACCAACAGACTACGTTCAAGTAAAAAATCTGTAGAGGTACCTATTGAAAAAAAAATAGAGATCATGCAAGGGGGGGAATTTACATGGATTGATTTAAAAAATCCAGATAGAGCAGATGTTGAAAAATTAGCTAAAAAATACAATTTCAACGAATTAAACATAGAGGATTGTATGACAAAATTTGAACTTCCAAAATTAGATAGTTATGATGATCATTTCTTTGTAATTTTACATTTTCCACCACTTG
>JGI26243J51142_1000558_pt1 | contig 16617 bp, 16 predicted proteins | sample SaaInlV_130m_DNA_FD_51142 | JGI IMG/M metagenome (IMG submission 51142)
ATGATTTATGCCGGAGCAGATATTGCTTTTATTGGGGGGAGTTTAGTGCCTCACGGTGGGCAAAATGCATTAGAGTCTGCAGTGGTAGGAACCCCCATCTTATTAGGGCCCTATATGATGAACTTTAGGGAAATCACACAGGGCTTACTGGCGGTTGACGGTGCGATACAATGTTCAGATGAAGCGGAAGTTGAGGATCAGTTGTGCCGCCTGATTGATGATGCAGAAAAACGCCAGGAGATGGTGAAACAAGCCAAGCATTTTGTGACAAAAAACCAAGGTGCACTGGCATTAATAACGACCTTAGTCGCGGGGCTGTTGTCGTCTAAAGGGGAGCGCTAACAAATAAAACCAACCCAGTTTTTCAACTGCTCTGTGTTGGGGAAGTCCAAGCGGTAAATGCGCTAAGGGCTGCGCTACCTTAGCGGTGTAGGTTCGGCACAATTTGTCCCACCAACAAATAGAAAAGCCGTAATTGCTGTCTGTTTCTACGCGTTTCATCGAATGATGAATACGGTGTAAGTCGGGGGTGATTATGATGTGGCGCAAACGAGATTCAATGGCTGTAGGGATTGCAATATTGCTATGGTTAAAAAGAGCGCAACCATTAAGAATAATTTCAAAAATAAAGANGGTAAAGGCGCTGGGACCAATCAGGAAAATGCACAGGCTTTTGTAGATCATAGAGATTATTATTTCTCCNGGGTGAAAGCGAACAGCGGTGCTCGCGTCAATTTCCAGATCGGAATGATGAACGCAATGAAAGCGCCAGAGCCAACGCCATTTATGGGAGGCAATGTGCTGCAGGTAAATGGCAAAATCAAGTAACAAATAGCCGAGCAGGAGTGTTGCCCAATGACCGGTGCTAAAAAAATTATTTATAAGCCCCCAGTGGTTTTCCTGTGCGATGAGCGCGCTTTGTATGGCAAGGCCACCCAGTGTGACTCTCAACAATAAGTTATTAAATAATCCCAACCCGATATTAATTGTCCAGTGCTTGAGTCTTTTTTGGGTGAGCTTTCTTTTGGGGCGGTAGTTTTCAAGAACGACCATTAAGGTGAAAATACCCACTGAAAATTCGATGCGAATTAACGACTCCAAAATAAACCTGACTGGTAGAGTTTATTTAATTTTGTGGTCGGGGTGCCTGAAAAGAACAGGAGTCGTAACCACCACATGAGCAGAATCGTTTTGATGCAGCCGTATTGCTCCCAGCGGCGTCCCGAGCTGATGACTTTATTACGGCTACAGAAAGGTTTGGCGACTGAGCGCATTTTTTTACTGAGGGCAATATCTTCCATCAGTTCAATAACAGGGTAGTGGCCGATAGTGGTAAATGTTTGTCGCGTTATAAAGATAGCTTGATCGCCTGTGGCAATACCGGTGAGGCGTGAACGATAATTGATTAATAGGGAAATGACGGGCAGGAGCCGCGGTTTTCCAGTGAGATGAATATCAAACCGTCCCCAGCAATAGCCTTGTGACAGCGCCTGTTGAATAATAACAGTGACATTTTGCGGTAGGTAACTATCGGCATGTAAAAAAAGGAAGGTGTCTCCTTGGGCCTGTTGGGCACCGGCATTCATTTGAAGGGCGCGTCCGGGTGTGCTTTTTATGACACGATCAACGTAAGGTGAGGCTTTTAATACGGTATTATCGATGCTGTCCCCATCTACGATAATGAGTTCGCAATGTTCCCGTAGCGCTTGCAATGGCTTGAGTGTGTTGACAATGATTTCAGCTTCATTGCAGGTCGGTATAATAATGGATAACAGCATNGTTTATTGGGTTAGCAACAAGGCAGCGCGGGCGGCGCGCTGTGTTCACTTCCTTTCGATTCAGCCGCGGGTCGTATCGTGCCGGGCGGTGCGCACCAGGGTTGAGCAGGTTTTAACAGTGTGGGGGGAATGCCAATAAAATCATCCTGATAAGTGCCACNGGTTAAAATTTGGAAGGTTCTTTCGCAGGTGGCAATACGTTGGCCGCGTGGGTAGATATGGCCTTCATCGTCATAAACTTCACTAAAAGGGCCGCGATAAATAACCGCATGNCCCCGGTCTAGACAAGGCGTTTGCTCTGGTTTTATCGCGGTAACGGTTGTTGAGCGAAACTCAATATTTTCTACCACCTGCCAAGGCGTACTGGACCAGGTATCTAGTTTAACCGCTTGAAAGCCCGCCTTAATAAAAGAGTGTAAAAAGTCATGCTCCTGCAGTGCGCCAGAAATACAGCCACTCCATAACTGTGGATCTGACTTCATTGCTTCTGATACCGGTTCATCACTGACAATATCGGAAATAGCAATGCGTCCACCGGGTTTAATGACACGAAAGATCTCATGGATCATTTTTTGTTTGTCGCTCTCATTAACCAAGTTGAGNACACAATTCGAAATAACCAGATCAATAGTATTGTCAGCAATTAACGGTGTTTCAAGGCGTTGTTGTTCTTGCCAGGTACGACATGCCAGCAGATCTTTTGTTGATTGAATAGGGTGCTTGGCTAAATAGTTATCCAGCGCTGCACAATCAAGAGCGAGGTCTTGAATCTGACCTTTAATAAATTGTACTCGGTCGTTGCCTAATTTATCGGCCATTTCTGGTTGGTATTTACGAGCCAGTGCCAGCATGTCATCATTCATATCAATGCCGATTATTTTTCCACCCGAGCCAACCAGTTGTGCGGCAATATAGCAGATCTTGCCGGATCCAGAGCCTAAATCAAGGACAATATCGTTTTTCTGGACGTAACGAGAGGGGTCGCCGCAACCATAATCTTTGTCAATGATTTCTTGGGGTAANTGTTTCAGTAAGGTGGTGTCATAATCGACAGGGCAACACAACTCGGGCTGGACTGCTTTGGCACCTTCGGAATAGCGTTTAAGAACGCTGTTTTCTTGGCTCATGGTTTTCCCTTAACGGAGATGATTATTAACATTCATAATAAAGTAATTAAGGCGGCACAGCGTCTTTATTTCAGGGCACCGCCACAACTACTGCCTTGCCCCGCTGTGCAGCCAAAACAATGCTCGTCTACGGTAATGGGTTGTTGGGTTAAAGCCTCTAGGTTAATGTCGGTAATATGGTAGGGTGCTTGGTGCGCTGCCCCTAAGGGTAATTTAAGCATTTGATTAAAGTCGCAATCATAAAGAAAGCCTTGCCAGTCAACACTGAGGGTGTTTTTACACATGAGTGAATTCAAATTGTCGTGCCGGTAATGGGCTTTTAATAGGTCTAAGTAGGGGGTTAATTGGCCTTGGTGTTCTAGCCCTTTTCTGAACCGGTTGATGGGCATATTGGTGACTACGAACAATTGATTAAAGATAATATTAAAGTGTTCTTTAAGGTGCTTTTTATAAGCGCTCTCAAGTGCTGATTGTTCCGGTGGGAGTGTTGGGCCTTGGGGATTAAAAACCAGATTGAGCGTGCGGTTATTGTGGGCTTGGCCGTAACCCAGTTTATTTAGTTTTTGTAAGGCGTTAATGCTGTGGTTAAAAACACCTTTTCCCCTTTGGGCGTCGACATTATCTTCCAGATAACACGGCAGTGAGGCTGTAATTTCAACACCGTGATCAGCGAGAAAGGCGGCCAAATCTTCCTGTCCCGGTTCTTCTAAGATAACGAGGTTACAGCGATCGATCACAGTAACACCTAAGGCGCTAGCAGCCATGACCAGAAAGCGAAATTGGGGGTGCATTTCAGGGGCGCCACCGGTTAAGTCAAGTGTTTTAATCCCGCTTTCTTTAAGGAAGGAAATGACCGTGTTAAGGGTGTCTGGGTCCATTATTTCAGTCCGTTTAGGGCCTGCGTTAACATGACAGTGTCGACAGCTTAAATTACATAAATAGCCAAGGTTTACTTGTAAGATGTCTAACCGATCCCGTGTTATTGACGGAAAGTCTGTGATAACGGGTGTTTGTTGGGTTGTTGTCATGGCCATTAGTTTTATCGATTAGGTGTTTTAAATCGTAGGGTATAGCGTTTGACGATTAATGGCGCGAGGGCTAACAACCCTAAGAGGCTAAGGGCTAAGAATATTTCAGTTGAAAGGAGTGCATCTAATGATTCGATACGATTCAGTGATTGACCTAAATTTGCAAAGACAAAACTGCCCGGAATAATACCTAAAAAAGTGGTTAGGGTATAAGTGGAAAGTGATATGCCGGTTACCGCAGGAATGAGATTAACGAGCCAAAAAGGAAATAACGGGACTAAGCGTAGGCATAATAAGTAATGACTGGCATGGTATTGAAAGCCGGTGATCATTCGGCTCGATAAGGGATGTTGGTAGAGTCGTCGAATTGCCCAGTCGGCGACTAAGTGTCGTGCAATTAAGAAAACGAATACAGCGCCCAGTGTCGCCGAGAACACGATGATGGCCGTACCCAGCCAGCGGCCGTATAAGAAGCCTAATAATAATGACAGTAATGAACAGCCCGGAAAGCTTAAGGCCGTCGCTAAAGTATAGAGTAAGCCGCTGATAATAAGACTGAACCAGAAATGTTTCTCAATGAATTGGCGTAATGGTTCGGTGTGATTTTGTATTTGGTCAAGGCTCAGCCACGCGTTGCTAAAAACCAATGCTATGAAGGCAAAAATAAAAGCTGCCAGTAACAGGAATATTTTGCGTTGTTGGCTTTTGGGGAGTGTTGTTAAATTAATCATGTGGCGGGACGGGTTTAGAGTGAGCGTGTGTCCTAAATGGAAATTAAATCAATGGCCTTGTAACCGAAAAATCCATTTTAATAGTTTTCGGGTCGTAGGGGTAAGGGAAGTTTTCAACTGTTGGTCAGCAACACGACGGTTAATTTGTGACAGTGTGGGGTAAATATGGATAGTGTTGCGGATTGCCGACAGGTTAAGTCCTTGTTTTAATGCCAGTACAAATTCGCTAATTAATTCTCCTGCCTGCGGGCCGACGATGTGCGCCCCTAATAATTTTCCTTTTGGCGAACAGATAACTTTAGCAAAACCAAGGGTATTGTTGTCGGTAATGGCGCGGTCAATTTGATCAAAAGGAAAGGTATAGCTACGGTATTTAATGCCGTTGTGCATCGCTGCGTGTTCGGTGAGGCCAACCGAGGCTAATTCAGGATCTGTAAAGGTACAGTGCGGGACGACCTGTTGTTCTACTTTTGCTGGCCAGTGGAATAAGGCATTTTTTAAAACGACACCGGCTTGATGTTCGGCCATATGGGTGAATTTATAGGGACTGACTAAATCGCCACAGGCATAAATATTTTTTTGGCTGGTGCGAAGTCGCCGGTCAACTATAATTTGTTGTTTTTCTATTTTAAGACCAATAGTCTTAAGGTTAAGGCCCGTTATATTCGGTTGGCGCCCCGTTGCAATAAGGAGGTGGCTACCACAAAGGTGGTTGGTTTGTTGGGAGGCATCTGTGAACGCAAGGTTTACCTTATTTTTCACCGTGAAAATTCGCTGTATTGTGCTATTAAGATAAAGTTGGATGCCCTCATCGATCAATTGTTGTTGGAGCACAGCACTCAAGTCGGTGTCTTCATTAGGGAGTAAGTGCTGTGATGAACTCAGTAGGCTGATTTGAACCCCTAGTCGGGCATAACTTTGGGCTAATTCACAACCGACAGGGCCGGCGCCTATAATAATTAAGTGAGAAAAAGGCTCGGTTGTTTTAAAGATCGTTTCATTGGTCAGGTAAGGCGTGTTTTCAAGTCCTGCTATCGCTGGAATAAAAGGTGAGGTTCCGGTTGCTAACACAAAGTTTTTAGCCGTTATACTGAGGTTATTGATTTGAAATTCGTGGTTAGTTATAAATTNGCCCTGCCCAAAAATGACTTCAACACCTAATTTTCTGAAACGTTCAGGGCTATCGTTAGGCTCTATTTGTTTAATAACCTTTTCAAGGTGCGCGGTGATTTTTTCAGGGTTGTTCAGTGCTGCAGCATCGGTCTTGTTTAAGGACGATGAAATTTTAGCCAAATGAATGAGCGTTTTGCTGGGAATACAACCGGAATAAAGACAATCTCCTCCTAAGGCATTTTTTTCAATCAGGACGACTTTGGCGCCGAGTGTGGCGGCACCGGCAGCAGCGGTTAAGCCGGCGGCACCGCCGCCAATCACGCACAGGTCGTAAAGAGGGTTTTTCTTCATGCTTTTCAGGGTAGCTGAACGGTATAGATGTGCCTGATATTAATTCAGTTTTAGGGCTAAATAAAGGGATGCTTTATTTAATAATAAATAGGGACTGGAAATTAATCCTATTGATAGGCTATAATCACGCTTCTTCCAAAGGTAGCACCTAAGCCTCGGTGGCGAAATTGGTAGACGCAAGGGACTTAAAATCCCTCGCCTTCTGGGCGTGCCAGTTCGATTCTGGCCCGAGGCACCATTCAAATCATAAAGGTTTTGCAAATTAAGCTGATTGAGTGGTTAATGGCTAGTATGCAGACCTGAAAAAAATCTTTGTTATATCTCTTTACGCTTGTGTCATATCCTGTGTTGTCGCCCATTTAAAAAATAATGAGATGAATCGATTCATTATCTAAATGGTTAAAAGGAATGATCAGCGCGGGTTAGTGGGCATTTTTGTTATGATTTTTTATTCAGGAATTAATAGGCTGATTGACTGCGTTTCATTCTCTATTAAGGTTTGTGTTTTTTCAGCTTTTGTCTTATCAACTTCCGGTCCAATTCTAACGCGAAAGGCATCTTTTGAAAATTCAATGTAGGCGGTAAACTTTTTCTGCCTTAACCGGTCCCGGAGTTTGATAGCATCGGATTCACTATCATAATTCCCTGCTTCAATAATCCAGTGGGTAAGTTGAGAGGCGTGTTTAGGTAGTGTCGGTGAGGTTATTCGTTTTAAGCTATCACCGCGGCCTGGTGCGGGGGGGCTAATGTTTTCTTCGGGTAACCCTTTTTTTGTTAAGGCGATCGATTTAACACTGGTTCCTAAAGCGCCATCCGGTAATTCAGGGACATTTAACTCATTGAGTGATCGTCGATGAATTTCAACGGGATTGTCTAAGAACATAGGAATAAAGGTAACGAGTAAAATGGTGATGATAGTTGCGCCAATCAGGCGTTGGTTCAAATTTTCAGTCATTTTTTCACTTGAATTATATTTAGGCCAATAGTCTTAAGTTGCAAATATAACAATTATATTGTCACAAAGTACAGAAAGATGCGGCTTTGTGCTTAATTTAAGTCACAATTTCTTTCATTTTTCACAAGGCATCTCTATGAGCGTATTGAGAAAAATCAGAGTAGCGTTGGCTGTGTGTCAGTTTGGTGGTGTAAAAGCTATCGGGAACTAACGGATAGTAATAGAGTTTGAGGTCTGGCTTTACGCCTTATTGTTAAAAATAAGGCCTGACATATTATCTATATTTTGCATAATTCTTAATATTTCTTCGGGCGGTATTTGGCGAATTACCTCGCCTGTATTGCTGTCTATAACCTTAACGACGCGTTTTCCGGTACCTTCATCAGCGACAAACTGAAGATCGCGGTTAAATTTCTGAAGTTGATCATTAAGCTGTTGAATAGATTCGGATAATTTCTCACGAGATAGGGTTTTTTGCTCGTAAAGTTTAACGCTCTCTTGAACAGCCTGAGGTTTTTGAAGGTCAGCGGCAGTTTTCTGCGGGTTCTGAGCGGCTTGTTGGTTTTGTATGTTAAATGCCTGTGCATTTTGAATCGGAGCGGCATTGTTGATTGTATTGTCCATGGTTTTAACTCTATTTTTTGAAACTAAGACACTGAGTCTGATTGAATGGTTCCTTTGTCTTTAATGATAATATTTGTAATGCTTGGAAGTGTCGTTTTTTTATCAGAAAATGGTGTTGTGATCGATGATTTTGCGTTGGATTTTAAATGCCGGCTTAATGAGTAGGTTGTTTTTGAATTAACAGTTCTTGGTGTTGATAGTGAAAAACTATATTATGGATGGGATGATTATTTGAGATTAGGTGACTTAAATGGGCTGGTATATAGCGGTTTTAAAGAAATATGCTGTTTTTAATGGTCGAGCACGCCGGAAAGAGTATTGGTATTTCATTTTGTGTAATTTTTTGTTGAGTTTTGCTATTGGCTTTGTTGACACGCTGACCGGAAACTTTAATTCAGAAACAGGGATGGGACTGTTCAGCATGTTTTATGCAGTACTGATGTTGATACCGAGTATTGCCGTGGGCGTGCGTCGCTTACACGATACCGGGCGTAGTGGGTGGTGGATGTTTTTGGCTTTAATTCCTATTTTAGGCAGTTTGGTCTTGATTTATTTTTTTACAATTGACAGTGAGACGGGTGACAATCAGTATGGACAGAACCCAAAAGAACCACCGCCAGGCGGGTTAATTGTTTGATTGTTAGTGTGTAGAAAGTCTTGATGTAGTGGTAAGTTTTTTGCGGTGTTTGTTTATTGAGGGGGTGATATGAAGAAAATAACGAGAAAAGAACTTGATGATGTAGTCGCTCAGATAGTAAAACAGCGAGAAAAAATAGAACCTTATGTGTCTAAATATCAGCAGGATATTGCGCCAAAAATAAAAGAATATGCGGAGAAAGCGGTCGCTGAATATCAAGAGTATGCTGAAAAAGCGGTCACTGAATATCGAGAGAAGGCAGCGCCAAAGATTTTGCAACATAAGAAGGTGATGACGACGCTATTTTATATGTATACCAATACCACTGTTTATAAGTCCAGTAAGCAACGATTAAATTGGCAGGCCGTTGTTGGGCGAGTGAAACGTTAGTGCTTTTTTAAGATTGTTGAACACTAAGGCGGTGATGATCAATCAATTAAGAGTGCGAATCTCTTATCATAAGGGTCAGGGCCTAGAGCACTGTAAAATTCAAAATAGGGTCCGCTCTTTATTGTTACGGAGCGAGTAAAAAAACAGTTAATAACAGCGTTTAGCTGGAGCAAGGGAAACCGTGTATTTTCACGAATTATGCAAATATTTTTAGTATCAGTGGGTAATAAAATGCCGGGATGGGTCACGCAGGGTTATCAGGCGTATGCGCGGCGTATGCCGCGTGAATGTGAATTGGTGCTCAAAGAAGTTGCGCCCGGTAAACGTTCTAAAAATTCAAGTATTGAACGATTAGTCACAGAGGAAGGCGATAAAATGGCAGCCAAAATACCAGCCGGGGTACACCGTGTCGCCTTGGATTTAAGTGGGCGCCCGTGGAGTACACCAGAATTAGCCGCCGCCTTGAATCGATGGCAGACCTTGGGAAAAAATGTTGCGTTATTAGTGGGAGGTCCTGATGGTTTGGCCGAACCGGTCTTAGCGAGTGCGAACGAGTCTTGGTGTTTATCTAATTTAACTTTTCCTCATCCGTTAGTGCGAATTGTTGTGGCAGAGCAAATTTATCGCGCTTGGAGTCTATCTAGAAATCACCCTTATCACCGTTAATGACGGCTGAAATTATTTTAGCGTCAGCTTCTCCGCGTCGCCGTGAACTCTTGGAGCAGATGGGGCTTGCGTATTTGGTGCGTGTCGCAGAGGTTGATGAAAGTGTGTTAGTTTCTGAGTCGCCGGTAGATTATGTGCGTCGGGTGGCCGCTAAAAAATCACAGCAAGTCTGGCAGTCGAGTGATCATCGCCTTCCCGTATTATCAGCTGATACCAGCGTAGTCTTAGATGGTATGATTATGGGCAAGCCTAAAGATCAGGTGGATGCCTTAACAATGTTAGAGGCGTTGTCAGGTGTGACTCATCAGGTGTTGACAGCCGTTTCTTTACGATACGGTCAGCATTGGCAGGCGATGAGTATTTCAGAGGTCACTTTTCGGCTGTTGTCGGCGCAGGAGATCAGCGCCTACTGGGCAACTGGGGAACCTGTTGATAAGGCTGGCGGTTATGCTATTCAAGGACTGGGGGCAATGTTTGTTGAACGTTGTTCTGGAAGTTATTCAGGGATTGTAGGGCTACCGCTTTTTGAAACCATGAGTTTGTTAGAAAACGTTGGAGTAAAGGTGTTGAAAACGGCATGAGTGAAGAAATTCTGATTAATGTAACGCCTCCCGAAACGCGTGTAGCGGTGATTGAAAACGGAGTGTTGCAGGAAATTGTCATTGAGCGCATGAGTCAACAGGAATTGCTGGGCAATATTTACCTCGGTGAGGTTTGTCGGGTTCTGCCGGGCATGCAAGCAGCCTTTGTTGATATAGGCTTATCTAAAGCCGGTTTTTTACATATTGGTGACCTTTGTCAGCGTGACCTTGATGCTAAGGGTACTGAAAATATTGAGGATTATTTATACCAGAGTAAACGGCTGGTTGTTCAGGTTATTAAGGATCCTATTGGCAGTAAGGGGGCACGATTGAGTGCGGAACTCTCTATTCCTTCGCGCTATCAGGTTTATATGCCTTATGCGAGTAATATCGGTATTTCACAACGTATTGAGTGTGAAGAAGAGCGGGTTCGATTAAGAGCCTGTCTTGAAGCCTTTCAAAGTGAGCATGAAACCGGTGGGTTTATTGCAAGAACGGCAGCTGAAGGTGANGAANAAAGTGTTTTAGAAGCGGACTTGATGTTTCTTGATAAATTATGGCGAGCGGTTGCAACTAAAATAACAACAGCCAAAAGTAAAACCTTGGTNTATCAGGACTCGCCTTTAAGCGTACGTGCCTTGCGTGATCTGTACCGTGAGGGCCTAGATCGTGTGCGGGTGGATTCTCGCGAGACCCATATTAAACTGGTTCAGTTTGCACAAGAATTTGTACCTGAATTATTACCTATCATCGAACACTATGGCGGCGATCGGCCGCTTTTTGATATTTATCGTATTGAAGATGAAATTACCCGTGCCCTTGATCGTAAAGTCAGTCTGAAGTCTGGTGGGCATCTGGTGTTTGACCAAACTGAGGCGATGACTACGGTAGATGTTAATACCGGTGGCTATGTGGGCGGGCGGAATCTCGAGGAGACCATTTTTAAAACAAATTTGGAGGCAACGCAGGCGATAGCAAGACAACTACGATTGAGGAATTTAGGCGGCATTATCATTATCGATTTTATTGATATGAAGAGTGAGGAACATCGAAATCAGGTGCTCTTGGCCTTAGAGAAGAATTTAGGGAAAGACCATGCGAAAACGCAGATTTCAGAGGTTTCATCGTTAGGATTGGTTGAAATGACGCGTAAACGGACTCGTGAAAGTCTGGAGCATATTCTTTGTGAGCCCTGTAGTGCTTGCAGTGGTCGGGGTGTTTTAAGGACAGCGGAAACCATTTGTCTGGAAATTTTCAGAGAGATCTTTCGTGAAGTTAGACAATACAATGTCCAGCGATTATTGATTTTAGGTTCTAATGATGTGGTTGACAGGCTATTGGATGAGGAAGCGCATATGTTGGCTGAGTTAGAGTCGTTTTTGGGTGTACAAGTTAAGTTCAGAGCCGAATCGAGTTATACACAAGAACAATATGATGTGGTTTTGCTGTAGTCTTTTGTGAGTGCGTCGTCTCGCTAATTTTTCATAGAAGGCAGGGTTGGTTTTTTGAGGACTGTTTTGACAATTCAAAGGCACACGGTTGTGAATAAAATGCGCAGTGTTTTGAGATGGCTAGCCGTTGTGCTGGTGAGTTTTTTTTTAGTTGTACAACTATTCACCTTCAATATAGAACAATATAAAACAGCGTTGGAAACCGTTATGGGTGAGGCGGTTGGGGTGACGGTTCGCATTGGGCAATTACGTTCTAAAACCAGAGGCTGGTTCCCTGAATTAATTCTCGATGATGTGGAATTAGTATCGGCAGACAGTCGTCAGAATTCGGTTGTTTTTAAGCAAGTACGGTTAGGGTTGGATGGCTGGGCGCTCATTAAGACTCAGAGTTTAATCTCAGCCAGTCATGTTCAATTGTTGGGTGCAGACATTTCCGTTACCCGAAATCAACACGGTGCTATTCAAATTACCGGGTTCAATAGCCAAGGTGATCAGCCGTTGTGGTTGTTACAGGTGGGTGCTGTTGATGTCTTCGAGAGTCAGGTGGTTTTTCAAGATGAGATGACCGGGGGGCCGGTGCTGAGGTTTGAAAATATTAAGTTATGGCTTAATAATCGTCAGCAATCAGAGCATGAAATTCGGATGCAATTTGATTTGCCCAGGAATCTGGGTCATACCGCTATCGTAGCGATTCGACTACAAGGCAGTGGCTTTGCTTCAAAAGAGTTGACCGGAAATTTTTATGTCAGGAGTGACCAAGTGAATGTTTCGACATTGACTCATCTCACTAGATTGCTTGATGGCCAAGGCGTTTTTCTCTCGGGNTTGGGAGGGCTTGAGNTTTGGGGGGATTTTAAACGATCCGTGCTGACCCGGCTATCCGGACGCGTTGACCTTTCACAATTAAATATTTTTGACAACATTCACCANCAGGCTTATCTGAAATCGGTGGCGAGTTGGTTTCAGTGGCGACAGACGGCCGGCGTTTCTTATCTTGATTTCAGACAATTGGCAGTAGACAATGGCGCAAAGTCATGGCCAGAGAATAATCTGTCACTAAGATGGTCTGAAGATACTCAGATCGGTGGCTATCAGGTGGGCTTGTCGTTGACCCAAATGCCGCTGGCAAAACTCAGTGAGGGCAGTGATTTTCTAGGGTCTTTGAAGCTTCATTCACTCCCGCAGTTAAAGAAGTGGGCGTTATCGGGAATTATTCAAGAACTCAATTTAGACTATCACACCATTTCTGAGACGATGAGTGTCAAGGTCGCCTTGATGACGTTGGTTTTTTACCGACTGATAATTACCCAGGGCTTAAACATGTCAGTGCACATTTTTCAGGGACCGGGCAGCACATACAGATTAATATTGACTCTCAAGGGGTCCGGTATTTTGACCGGAATATTTTTGCAAAACCCTTAGGAATTCAATCACTGACAGGCGTCGTTGACTTGCGCTCGAAAGCCAAACACTGGATTTTATCCAGTGATGACGTTGCCCTAACCATAGCCCCGGGTGTTTTTCATAACCGGTTTCAGTTGAGTGTACCCAAAGTAGGTGATGAGACATTTTTGAGTTTTCAGAGCCAAATTAAGGCGGTTCAGGCTGCTAAAATAGCCGGTTATTTACCCGTAGCTCTTTTAGATGTCGACTTGGCCATCTGGTTACAGCAGGCTTTTTTAGCAGGCGAGCTTAAACAAGCGGATTTTTTATTTCACGGTCCATTAGCAGCCTATCCTTTTTCAAAGGGCGAAGGGGTGTTAGAAGCGTTATTGGATATCAACGATCTGAGTTTACAATACGAACCGCAATGGCCGGTGTTTACCGGTATTGATGCCAGAATTTTATTTGTCAATGATGCGATGTACGGTGTCGCTGACCAGTGGCTATTGAATGGCTCTGCCGTGCTGGATAGTCAATTTCTAATTCCTTCTTTAACGCAAAGTGATCATGTGTGGGTGAAAGGAGAAGTGGTTGGAAAGGTAGAAAAAACGTTAGATTTTCTGATCGAAACCCCCCTGAAGTCTATTGTTGAGCCCTTGGTTGATAGGCTTTCAGTGCAGGGTGAAAATCATCTCTTTCTTGATATGAAAATTCCGATAGTGCTGTCGGCTGATGCGCATGTTAAGGGCTTGGCGCGGCTGACCGAGACATCTTTAGCGCTGTCATCTGCTAATTTTGTGGTCCAAAAAATTTACGGCGAATTAGGATTTAGTGAACAGGGGATTTATACCCCGGGTGTAGCCCTTAAAGGTGAGGCTTTGGGGTTTCCGGTGTCAGCCGAGGTTAAAAATTTAGCGGAAGAAACGCGGGTTATTTTGAAAGGGTATACCGATATTAATCATTTGGATGCTTTTTTCCCGAATCAAGGCTGGTCGTTGATTAGGGGTGGCTCAGACTATCAATTGGCTGTCGCTATTCCAAACGAACCCCAGAGAGCCACGCAATTGCTATTGTTCTCAAATTTAACCGGGATGCGGGAGCAATTTTCTGATAAAAAGGCACCGCTGGATGCTGATTTTCAGGCGCTAGTTAAATTGGGTCAAGCATCTGCGTATGAGGCACAGGTGAGTTATGGTTCACAATTAAAAGCAGCGCTGTTGATTGATGCGCAAACGCAACAGTTGAATGCCGCACATGTCATAGTCGGTGAGGGGATACCGGATTTACCTACACAGCCGGGTTTTGTGGTTGCAGTTAAAAAAGAGCAGTTGGACTTAGAGCGGTGGTTGAGGGTGGCTCAAGAGTTGGAAGGGAGCCATGAGTTGAACTGGAATACACTTAACTTACTCACCGTGGAGGTGGGTAAAATAACGCTAAAGAACGGTGAACTCGCTCCTGTAGCGTTATCATTGAACCAGCAAGATGGCCTATGGTTAGGCGACTTTAAAGCCGGTAACACGCAAGGGACTTTACGATGGCCGGTTAATTTAGCCGTTGATGAAACGATTAATTTAGGCCTAAAGACCGTTGATATTCTAGAAGTTAATGACTTTTATCAACAATTAGAGGGGGGTGCGGCGCATTTCAGGACATTGCCGCGATTACAATTAACCAGTGAACAGTTCTTTTGGCGCGGTATTGATCTGGGGCAATTTAGGCTCACAACGACGACCTTGGCTGATCGTCTTAAGATTAATACATTAAGTTTAGTCTCTGATAATCACTTATTGAGGTTAAAAGGGCGATGGTCTTTTGAGGAGAATGAGANCAGTCTGGTTGGGCAACTCAATAGCGATGATTTTGGCTTATTATTGACCGAATTGGCGATGACTNATGAATTGTTNGGGGGGGCAGCGGATCTTGATTTCACTTTGAATTGGGACGGTCGGCCGACTTCGGTGACGATTGCTAAGTTGAATGGTTTTGTTCGGGGTTCTCTCGGTAAAGGGAGTTTATTAGGCATTGAGCCTGGTGTCGGGCGTATTTTAGGAGTTTTTGATTTGTCGGAATGGCGNCGGCGCCTAGAGCTTGATTTTAGCGATATGTTTGGAAAAGGGTTGGCTTTTAATCAAGTTAACGGCAGTTTTCATCTGTTCAGCGGCGTGGCACAAACGCAAGATTTAGTGATTGACGGTGTTTCGGCGAAAATAAAAGTAGTGGGTAAGGTTGATTTAGCGCAGAAAAATGTTCGGCAAGTGATTACCTTAACGCCTAAAAGCACAGCGTTAATACCATTTGCTGGTACAATTGCCGGTAAGGTGGTTGAGAGCATTACCGGGAGTCACCCGGACGAATTAACGCAGTTGCAATATTTTATTGAAGGTCCGTGGCTGCAACCTGAAGTGATCAGAGTTTATGAGAATGATGGGTTATTGCAGAAATTCTGGACCGAATTGGTTAATTTCACTGAGGAAGTACGATAGTCTTCTAAAGACTAAACGTTGTCGTAGATTAAAGGATTTAAGATAATCATTATGTATAAATTTGCAGCCATTCAGATGGCATCGGGTCCAAGCGTTGGAGCCAACTTATTAGAAGCCGATAAATTAATTGCTGAAGCGGCAAAAAACGGTGCCCGTGTGGTCGCATTGCCTGAGAATTTTGCAATCATGGGAGAGTCTGAGTTTGATAAGGTTCATATTCGCGAAGTAGATGGCTCCGGTCCGATACAGGAATTTCTTTCTGAGACTGCAAAAAAACACGGTGTTTGGCTTGTCGGTGGCACAACGCCCTTGGTGGCCGAAGATGATAATAAAATAAGAGCGGCGTGTTTGACCTTTAACGATCAGGGTGAGCGTGTCAATCGTTACGATAAAGTACATTTGTTTGACGTCAGTGTTCCGGGGACGGATGAAGAATACCGTGAATCCAATTCGATTGAAGCCGGTGACACCGAACAAGTCGCGGAGAGTCCTTTTGGTAAATTGGGCTTTTCCATTTGTTATGACTTACGGTTTCCGGAGTATTTTCGTCGTATGGTTCGTCAAGGGGCCCAAGTGATTTTTGTGCCATCGGCATTTACCTCTAAGACCGGTGCGGCACACTGGGAAGTCTTGCTGCGAGCGCGGGCGATTGAAAATCTGTGTTATATCGTAGCGCCGAATCAGGGCGGTTTTCACACCAATGGTCGGCAAACCTATGGGCACAGTATGATTATTGATCCTTGGGGCGGTATTTTAGATTGTCATAAGGCCGGTAAAGGTTTTGCGATTGCCGATATTGATATAGAACGGTTAAGTCAAACCCGTGCGTCCTTCCCCGTTTTATCGCATCGGAAATTCTATGTGGGTGAGCGCCATGGCAGTTAGTGCGTTGTCGTTGGCAAAAGAGAGTATTCTGGGGCCGGCAAATTTATTAGAACATGATATTGATCAAATTATGGGCTGTTTGTTGGCTGCGCAAGTGGATGCGGCCGATATTTATTTTCAATCCAGTCGTTATGAATCCTGGGTCTTGGAAGATGGCATTATTAAGCAAGGCACCCATAACAGCGAGCAAGGCGCCGGTGTTCGGGCTATTTCCGGTGAGAAAACAGGTTTGCCTACAGCGACCAATTAGTGTTACCGGCTCTGTTAGAGGCGGCCCATAATGTTAAGGCCATTACCCGTCAGGGGCAGCAACGCCGAGTACAGGTAGCATCGGCTGCGGCGAGTCCGGCACTTTATTTACCGGTTAATCCGTTGCATTCTATAACCGATCAGGAAAAGGTTGATTTATTACATCGGGTCGACAGAGAAACCCG
>JGI26243J51142_1000574_pt1 | contig 16465 bp, 16 predicted proteins | sample SaaInlV_130m_DNA_FD_51142 | JGI IMG/M metagenome (IMG submission 51142)
CTTTTCCCACATACATCTATGTCAGACGAGAAGAGAGACGACGAAGAAGAACGAAGGCTGTTTTATGTAGCGTTAACACGCGCAAAGAAAAAAGTTTTCCTCACTTATGCGTCAGTCCGCACCATTTTTGGTTCACAAACTGTAAATTTACCGTCAGACTTCATTATGGATATAGAAGACGACCTGATAGACGAGGTCTCACTTGATAATGTTGATGGTATTGATGATACTAATCATACTAGTAGGGAATTTTTAATATTATAATTATGAGACCAAAGAAATCACTAGGGCAAAATTTCTTAACATCACAATCTGTGGTGGATAAGATAGTAGAGACGGCAAATCTTAATCCAAAAGACGTTGTTTTAGAAGTGGGGCCAGGGAAGGGAGTACTCACACAGGCTTTACTTGAAAAAGCTGGGAAAGTAATAGCGGTTGAAAAGGATGACGCATTGATTTATCTATTGAAAGAAAAGTTTGCACAAGAAATCAAAGAAGAGAAGCTGGTTTTAGTACGTGGGGATATCTTGAAATTTGATTTTGAAGAACATGGTTTAAAAAAAAGTAATTATAAAATAGTCGCAAACATACCGTATTACATCACAGGAGAGTTTTTGCGAAGCGTATTATCATCAGATATTCAGCCGTCACAGATGGTTCTACTTGTGCAGAAAGAAGTAGCAGAGAGGATAGCACGAAGTAAGAAAGAAAGTATTTTGTCCCTAAGTATAAAGGTTTATGGTGAGCCTAAGTATATTCAGATAGTTAAAGCGGGGAGTTTTAACCCAGCACCTAAGGTTGATTCTGCTATTTTGTCTATAGAAAATCTTTCAAAGAAGTTCTTTGATGAAGTAAGCGAAGAGAGGTTTTTCGAAGTTATAAAAACAGGTTTTGCACATAAGAGAAAGCTTTTGTTAAGTAACTTAAGTGTCTTAAAAGAAAAAGAAGAAATAAAAAAAGCTTTTGTTAAAGCTAAGATAAATGAAAAAGCCCGCGCAGAAGTTCTGTCTCTAGAGCAATGGCTCTTAATAGTTAAAATTATTTAAAAAAGAAAGAGCGTTGTTCTCAAAAACTGAGAGAACAACGCTTTTCGTTTATAAAATTAAAACATATTACTTGGAATCTTCCCTAAAAAGCGGGTATGCATTCATCCATTTCACCTACATCAGATTTCTTTACAAGATTATACTGATTACCTACAACATCTTTACAATACTTTATTTCGTGCCCTTTGTCTGATCCAAGTGTTGTAAATACCATACCTTCTGGCGCATGACCATATTGATCAATAGATTCCACAACAACTTCATTTGGCGCAATTTTACTAGTACGATTGTGTGTAGATTCATTTGGTACATAAGCACTTGATTGTGAAGTAGAGGTTTTTGAATCCACATTAGTTTGTGCTTCACTATACTTTGGACCAACCACTCTACCATCTGAACCAAAATGAATAACTACAGCAGATGTCGTTTTTGCGCCCTTTGACTTAAGTATTGATCCTATGCCTTGCTCGGTTGCTGTTGATGTCGTAGAGCTGAAAGCATCCAATATTGAATCTCCGGCTGGACTATAAAAATCTGGAAGAATAGTATCTGACAGATTCCATATAACTGTGTCCCCAATAAGAGTGTCAAAGAAACCTTTCTTTTTGGGTGTAGTGTTATATGTCCACACTTCTCCATAGGTTGAATTTTGCATTACATTGTTTGGTTGCCCTAACTCACTAATCACCTGTGCTTTTGTCCAGCCGGGCTGAACAGCAAAAGCAATCTTACTGAAAGACATCGCTACTACTAAAAGTAATAATATAGTTATAAATCTTTTCATTTTACTCACCCCTTCCTTATTCAGAAAATAGTTAGAATTTTTATATATATTTCAATATTTATTTATATAGAACAAGTAAAATAATACTTGATTATTTATACTACCTACCTCGTATACTAGCAAATTATAAGCGTTTTGTCAATAGCTGACGTAAATACTGTGGATATTTCAAAGTAGTGAAAAGCCTATATTCTAAAGCTTAATAAGCATTTTAACCAATCCCACAAATACCATTTGAGGAATCCCATATCACAGCTCTACCAGCTCCATATAAGTTTTTACATCCAAGCTGAACATCACATGCACTACCACCGCTTCCACAATCATCCACTGGCACACACCCATGACTTCCACACTTTAAACCACAGTTACAACATGGTGCCGATACATTTGATCCACTACTACCTCCACCCTTAGCTCTAAAGCATTCTTCAGCCTGAGCCTCTTTTAAAAACAGTCCTTCTAGTTTATCTACAATATTAATAATTTTTTTACTAGTCTTTCTTTGCGCATTAAATAATATATTTGCAAATATTTTTTTAGAGAGCTCAGAGCTGATTAATTCCTTTCGGAAGAATCTTCTTTCGTCATCCAAGATACTTTTCCAAGTTTGATTTGCTCCAATTCTAAATTTAACAGCTTCTTCTTCCGAATAGAATCCTTGTTCTTCAAAAACATTTATAATTGTATTTACAAATGCAAATATTTCCTCTTCTGAATCAAAACTCTCAATCATTTCATAACCTTCACTAAGAAAGCTTTGTTCAACAAAAACATTTTGAGTAAAAGTAAGCCCGTCTGTAAAATAATCTGGATAAAGTTTATTGAAAACTATTTGCTCTATTTCAACCTCACTTAGTTTGGGTTTTTCAAGTAAAACAATCTCTATGTCCTGCTCGTTTTGTGGATTTTCATAAATAATTGGAGTGAATTGCTCTATTACAGGCGCTACCTCTTGAAATATTTCAGTTTCTGGACTTAAAAAAGATAAGTTTTTGTTTAGAAAGCTTTGTGATTCATTGTTTTCTTCTTTTTGAAAATCAAATGTAGTAAAAGTTGGTCTATCTATGGTTTCTCTTGCGCTGGATGTTGTAGGGAATTCTGTCGCATCTTGAGTAATAGTTGGATTTTCCTTAGAAAATAAGAAAATCCAGCTGATTATAGCTACAAAAATAATGATTATTAAGATAGAGAGATTTTTTTTATTCATTTATATTTATACTAACTTCTTATGCTTATAGATTGCAAGTTATTATCCACATAAAATAGGATTTTTAAGTACTTAAAAACCCTTATTTTTGGTATAATTTTGTTTATAACAAGGGAAATATTTTGAATTTTTCACAGAGAAAAAAGCTTATATTTGTAGTTTTTGGTTTGCTTGTGATAGCAGTACTAGGTTTTTTTGCGGTACGGCCAAATAGCTATAATTACGAAGGTTTATTTTCAAGTAATTCTTTGGATAATGGGGCGCAACGGCAGGCTTTTAATAGTGTAACGAAAAAGGACAGCGATGAAGACGGTCTTAAAGACTGGGAAGAAGAGCTGTGGGGGACTGACCCTAATAACAAAGACACTGATGCAGACGGTACAAATGATGGCGATGAAATAAACCAAAACAGAAATCCACTTAAAGCTGGTCCTAATGATGTGCTTAGTGACGAGGAGATTCTAAGCGTTAGCAAAGACAATAATGTTTATGATGAAGTTGGGCTCACAGCTACAGATAAGTTTGCGCAGGATTTTTTTACAGAATATCTTTTACTTAAAGATTCTGAAGGAGTTGTTGATGAATATGGTAAAAATTTATTAATTGAATCTACAATCTCTAAAGTTCTTGATTCTGACGATTCTCTAATTGGGTATACAAATTCAGATTTAATTATTTCAGATAATATAGATAAAGATTTTGTCAGAGTTTATGGAAACACTCTCGGCAGAATTATCTTTGATAATTCTCCAGAGACAGACAGCGAATCAGATATTTTAAATAAAATAATTGCTGGCGGTAGTAAAGAAGAGGTAAGAAAAATAGACATTATTATAAGTTCTTATAATAATACAGCCAAGGAAATGTTTTCCGTAAGTGTGCCAAAAGATGCGGTTGAAAAACATATTGATCTGATTGAGAGTATTGAGCAAATCTCAAAATATATTGAAGATATAGGAGTTATAAATGAAGACCCTATACGTGCAATTGTTGGTATTGAAGGGTATGAGAGAGGTATTTTAACTTTAGATAATTCCTTAAATAATTTACGAAATTATTTTGCAAATAAAGGGGTTATCTTTGATGAAGGTGAGGTAGGTTCTATATTTTTAAATAACATATAATAATTTATGAAAATTATAGTTAAAAAACTAATACTCGTTACTTTAATAACCAGCCAGTTGTTCCTGTTCTTTTCCTATGCAGGTGTTGTGTCGGCAAGAGTACCTGTTATTGATCATAAAGTTGAAAGGAATACAAAAAACATAAAAGAAAAAACTTCTTGGTTAGTTAAAAAGGAGAAGGTTTTAGATAGCGGCGGGATTTTTGGTGTAGGTGGGCATGTTCTTGCTAAGACTGCAATCAATGTTTTGACTGAAAGTATTGTTAATTGGATTAATAGAGGGTTTGACGGTAACCCCGCCTTTGTAGATGATTTCGGCGGATTCTTAAGAGAGATTGCAGATAGAGAGACCTCACTGTTTATAGAAGGGACCTCACTTGAACTTTTGTGTAGTCCGTGGAGAGCAAATATTAAAGTCGCGCTTTCTTTGCCGACCGGATACAGAGAAGAAGTTGCTTGTACGCTCTCTGACATAGTAGCGAATATGGACAACTTCGTACATGGAGACTTTAGTCAAGGTGGTTGGGGTGGATGGTTTCAACTTACAACACGGCCGAACAATAATCCGTACAGTCTTTATATATCATCAGCATCTGAGCTTGATTCGCGTATTGCACGTCAACAAGGTATAGATAGAGAACAGCTTGCTTGGGGGCAGGGATTTCTATCAAAACAGGATTGTGACCCACCAGGGTCTCAAAATTGCAAGACCGTAACGCCAGGAACTGTAATAAATTCTCAGCTTGAAAAGGTTCTTAATACAAGTTTGACACAATTGGAGCTTGCAGATGAATTTGATGAGATAGTAGGAGCTCTTATGCAACAACTTATAAAAAAAGCGTTTACAAGTTCAAGAGGTCTTCGTGGTTTGAGCGATAGTACAAGTGGTCAAACATCATTTACTTCACAACTCGGTATCTCAAAAGAAGTAGAAGATTTAGACAGAGTTAAAGAAGGGGCATTACTTGATATTGATGGTTATATAGATGACGAGACAGATTACAAAGACATAAAACAAGCAACATTAAATTCCGTGCTTGCATCAGAAGTCCTATTGCTTAATGTAACTTCATGTTATGCAGGAAAACTTACCGGTAGTCTTACAAGTGCAAATGAAGATATTGCACGAGCTAGGATAAATACTGCTTCTTCTACGATAACCACACAAATAACACCTACAAAAACTTCTCTTGAAAATAATACTAAAGAATCTGGTCTAAATCTCGACACTTTAAGTGCATACAAAATAAATATATTAAATGCATCTAATTCAAGTGAAGTTGGAGGATTATCAAATAATCTTTCAAATCTAGTTCTAAGTGGAAAACTAAATACATCTGATACATTCAGCGCACAAGAACAACAAGCTACCATAACCGCGCAGATGAGTGCACTCAATGCGACGACGAATGCGCAGATTACAGAATGTCAGAATTTCCCACCGCCACCANCGCCNNTCATACCTCCGACGACGTAGGTCTGTAGAGCACATCCAAAAATCAAAATGAAAACTTTAACACTTAAAAAAATACTTCCAACACTACTGATAGTAGTAGTGTTGTTTACAGGATTTTTCGGTGTTATTGGTGCGGATGTTGCATATGCTGATACTGCAGACGATTTGTTCAAAAAAGCAGATAATCTTGAAGGAGGGGTCGTCGATCCAAAGAAATCTAATTCTAATAATAACTTTCGTTCGGAATCAAAAGAAAAAACTACTGTTGGTAGCAGTAAAGATTTACCGTCTGAATCTATTATAGATAGTAATATAGGTTGTAGTGGTGCTGGAGTTTTTGATGGTAAGTTCCACCTTGATAAATGTATAAATTCAATATTTGCAAAGATTGGTAATGTGGTACTAAAAATATTTGGATTTTTTCTAGGTATTGCGGGTGTCATTCTCGATAAAGCTGTTGACTACACAATAGTAGGTATGGGAGAGCATACAGAAAAAATAGGGATGATAGAGGAAGGATGGAAAGTGTTTAGGGACTTATCAAATATTGTAATTATTTTTGTACTGCTTGTTATAGGTATAGCGACGATTTTACGCTATCAGTCATACGGCGCGAAAGCGCTTTTAGGGAAACTTATAGTAGTAGCACTCCTTATAAACTTCAGTTTGTTTTTTACGCAAGTTGTTATAGATTCAAGTAATCTTATATCTTTACAATTTTATAATAAAATAAGCATAACAGGGGAAGAGGTAATAGGCGGAAAAACTGTTCCAGTAATATCAAGTGCGGGTGACACCTTGATAAATGTATAAATTCAATATTTGCAAAGATTGGTAATGTGGTACTAAAAATATTTGGATTTTTTCTAGGTATTGCGGGTGTCATCCTCGATAAAGCTGTTGACTACACAATAGTAGGTATGGGAGAGCATACAGAAAAAATAGGAATGATAGAGGAGGGGTGGAAGGTGTTTAGGGATTTATCAAACATTGTAATCATTTTTGTACTACTTGTTATAGGTATAGCGACAATTTTACGCTATCAGTCATATGGCGCGAAAGCACTTTTAGGGAAGCTTATAATAGTAGCGCTTCTTATAAACTTCAGTTTGTTTTTTACGCAAGTCGTTATAGATTCAAGCAATCTTATTTCGCTTCAGTTTTATAATAAAATAACAGTAACAGAACAAGATTCTAATGGGCAAGACATAATAAGAAAAGTTGGTGAAAGATATATGCAAGCATTTGGACTTACTACTATATATGACGGCACAAAGATTTTTGAACAAGACAGGCTTAATGGATCAAATAAATTTAATGAGATACTTCTTACAACCGTATTAGGGTCTGTGATGTTTCTTGTTGCAACTTTTGCATTTCTTGCGGGGGCATCCCTTCTTATTATTAGGTTTGTGACGCTTATTTTCCTTATGATACTAGCTCCTCTTGCATTTGTAGGGATGATCCTCCCCGCACTCTCAAAGCATTCAAGTAAATGGTTGGGTGCTCTTATGCGCTACGCTTTCTTTGCTCCGGCTTATATGGTATTGACTTGGTTTGTTATAGAGGTTGTTAATTCGAACGCCTTTCAAGGAACAATAGGATTAAATAATACTTCATCATTTGCTGCGATAGCTGGTGGTGGAAGTGCTGCAATAATATTTAACTTTATTGTAGTCATTGCTTTTATAATAGGTTCTATACTTATAGCAAATGAGTTTGGTATTAGAGGCTCAGCCGCAGTGATGAAATGGGGGCATTCTGCACGTAAGTTTGGGCAGGGCGTTGTCGGGAGGGGTATAGGCGCTGGTGGACTGTATGTTCCTCGAAGACTAGGTAGATATGCGAGTCTTAAAGCTGGTGTTGGCGCAGAGAAGTTGCAAGAGAGTAATAGAGGTTCCGCAAGATTTTTGCGCCATATCCCTGGGGTTGTTGAGGCTGCAGGTGCACTAGGTGCTGCAGGCCGAGCGACTGTTAAGAAACGAGAAGGCCTTCAAAAGGATATGAGTAAAGCTACTCTTGAAAATAAATTAGGCATGAAAACAACATCTATAGCTGACAAGCAGGCTATAGCTAAAACGCTCTTTGCCGATGAACAGGGTAATCTAGCAGAACAGGTAAAACTATTTACTAAAGATATGTCTAAAGACCAGAAAAAAGAAGCTTATAAAGGAATGACAGACACAAATAGAGCAGCATTTGAAAAGGAGCTGGATCATCAAAGAAAAGATGAGATAAGGCGAACAGGTCTTTCTTCTATAGACATGGTAAGTAGTTTAAGGCCATATCTTTCAACAGAACAAAAGCAAAAAACAGATGATGCTATGCAGAAAAATATAGATAAAGAATTAACTAAATTACTAAATAATCCAGCAGTCTTGCTAAGAGAATTGGCGGGTATTACTGATGGACAACAAGAAAAATTCTATAAACAACTGTCTGAAAGAGACCGTCTTGAGGTTGATGGTATAGTCTCTCTAGGAGATAAAGCTAGACTAAGAGGGGTTCTTTCACCAGAACAATTAGGTAAAACATTAAAAGAGGAAAAAGGGTTAAGAGGGAAAAAAGACGCAGATGATTTGAAGGCGGCAACTGCAGCAACTGCACCAGGTATCCTAACCAGGATGAGAGCTGCGGGCACAATTAAATATTTAGAAGGTGAGGTTGGTACTTTAGATAATGTATTTAAGAATTTTGAGGCAAATGATTTTAGAGAACATACTAGAAATAGTAAGTTTACAAAGGAAGATAAAGCGTTTATAAAAGCGGAAGTGTTAGCAGATCCAACCCTTCCTGCGTCTGTGCGAGACTTCTTTACTACTGGAATGGGTGCAACTATGTGGTAGGTATCTAATTGTTATAAATAGTTAAAATTATATGAGATATTCAAAAGAACAAATAAATGAAAGATTTCAAATGTTATCACCAACTGTGCAGGATATAATTTTGTCTGTGGAAATTGCTGATGCAATAAAAGAAATTACTAAGAAGAATGATTTACATATGGATACAGCAGGGCTTCTCAATGAAGAGATAACGTACGTAATAGTTGGTGCAGAAAAATCAGTCAATTTTGTAAGCAATCTAAAAACAAAAGTACATATACCAGAAGATAAGGTTAATTCTGTCGCAGGAGATGTAAATGAAAAAATATTTCTACCTGTTAGAGAAGCTTTAAAAAATGCAGCAAATAAACCTGCACAAGACATCAAATCAGAAGTTGTTGAAGAAAGTAATTTGCATAAAAAAGAAGTAGAGCTAGAAACTAGGATTAATCATGCACCACTGACTGAGTCTGAAGAGATTAGGCAACATGTTGAAGCTCAGCGTGTGGTGGGGAACACAACCGCGCCACCACCGAATCTTCCGACAAGCACACCCGTAGATGCACCAACAGAGCAGAAAGAAGAAAAGCAAAAACCAAGCTTTGAGAACAAGAAGCCGTCCCATGTAGACCCTTATAGAGAGCCATTTGAATAATTATAAATATGCGATTCCAGGTACCACAATTTATTGAAGTAGAAGACAAGATTTTTGGGCCACTTACCCTAAAACAGTTCATTTACCTTGCAGGAGCTGGAGGTGTGCTGTTCATCCTCCTAAAGACACTCCCATTTGTTGTTGCTATTTTTTTGGCGATTCCTGTTGTCGCCGATTCCTGTTGTCGCGCTCGCTTTAGCACTTGCATTTTATAAAATAAACAAAAGGCCTTTCGTATTAGTATTAGAATCAGCATTTAAATATATATTAAGTAATAGATTATATATATGGAAAAGTAAAGATATCAAACAAATAATCGCTGAAAAAGACAAAGCAGATGGTATTATAAATAGTAAAGTAAAAAGTGAAGTTAATATACCAGAATTATCCAGTAACAGACTTAAAGATATTGCATGGAGTCTTGATATTAAAGAAAGTATATATTCTGATGCATCACAACAAAATTAAGATTAATTATGGCTAAACAATCAAAATCAACACAAGAATTTGTAGAAGTAAAAGAAGTTCGCGATGGTATCGTTGTTTTAAAAAACGGGTCATTACGTTCTATTTTAATGACATCGTCAGTTAACTTTGCTCTTAAATCTGCTGATGAACAAACATCTCTCCTGCTCCAATTTCAAAATTTTCTTAACTCCTTGGATTTTTCAGTACAGATATTTATTCAATCAAGGAAGCTTGATATAAGGCCATACATAGCTCTCCTTGAAGAGCGTCACAAAGCTCAGGTAACTGATCTTATGAGGATTCAGATCAGAGAATATATAGAATTTATTAAAAACTTCACAGAAAGTGCAAACATAATGTCAAAAAGCTTTTTTGTTGTTGTTTCTTATTCACCTTCTACATTCTCAGTAAAGGATGGAGTGATGGGAATCATAAAAAGTAAAAACAAAAGTGAAATAAAAGACAAAAATAAGAACTTTGAAGAAAGTCGTACTCAGCTCGAACAAAGAATGTCTGTAGTAGAGCAAGGGCTTCTGCGAACAGGCGTACGTTCTGCGCGCCTTGGTACTGAAGAGACTATAGAGCTACTTTATAAAATGTTTAACCCAGGGGAGCTTGAGAAGCCAATCCCACTTAATAAATAATATGGGAATATTTGATTTTCTAAAAAAGAATAAAAAAGATACAGAATCTATATCACCGATTTTGCCACAAGAGATATATGATGCTGGAGTCTTAGAGCTCAAGGATGTTATAGCTCCATCTGCTTTGAGTATTACACCAAGAGAGTTAAATCTCGGAGATAAGATAATGCGTACGTTTTTTGTAATATCATACCCAAGGTATCTTGCAGATAGTTGGTTCTCTCCAATTATCAACTTAGATAAAATGTTTGATATATCAATATATATTCACCCTATTGATACAGTTACGGTATTACGCAAATTTCAGAAAAAGGTGGCTGAGGTAGAAAGTCAGATAAGAACCCGTGAAGAGAAAGGTCTTGTAAGAGACCCAAAGTTAGACACAGCGTATCAAGATTTAGAAGGTTTACGTGACAAACTTCAGCAAGCACAAGAGAGGCTTTTTGATGTAGGACTTTATATTTCAATATATGGTGATACGAAAGATGAACTTGATAAGATAGAGACCGAAATAAAATCAATTCTTGAATCAAAGCTTGTATATCTTAAGCCAGCTCTATTTCAGCAAGAGCAAGGGTTCAAAAGCATGCTCCCTGTCGCTACGGATGTCTTGAAGGTACACTCTAAGTTAAACTCAGCACCACTATCAAGCTTGTTTCCATTCATCTCCTTTGACCTTACAGCCGACAAAGGAGTGCTTCATGGGGTAAACAGACATAATTCATCACTGATTCTTTTGGATAGATTTTCTTTAGACAACTATAACTCAGTTACTTTTGCCACATCTGGTTCTGGTAAATCATACGCTACCAAGCTTGAGATATTAAGAACTCTTATGTTTGACACAGAAGTGATAGTGATTGATCCTGAACGAGAGTATGAATATATGGCAGAAGCAACAGGTGGAAGGTATTTTAATATATCTCTAAACTCTGAGCACCATATTAATCCATTTGATCTACCAATACCTCGTGAAGATGAAGCACCGTCTGATGTATTGCGTTCAAATATCGTACATTTAGTAGGTATGTTTAGAATCATGCTTGGTGGACTTACACCGCAGGAAGACGCTATTGTAGATAGAGCAATCACAGAGACCTATGCGCTTAAAGACATTACTCCTAATTCAAATTTCTCAAACATAGAACCACCACTTTTGTCTGATTTTGAACTTGTGCTATCAGGGATGAATGGAAGCGAAGCTCTTGTGCAAAAGCTCTCTAAATATACAAAAGGTACATGGGCAGGGTTTATAAACAAATCAACAAATGTAGATATAAACAAAAAATTTGTGGTATTTTCAGTGCGCGACATGGAAGACGATCTAAAGCCTGTGGCTATGTATATTATCACCCACTATATATGGAACGCTATTAGGAAAAACATGAAAAAAAGATTGCTAGTAATCGACGAGGCATGGTGGATGATGAAATCAGAAGACACAGCTTCGTTCCTGTTTAGTATGGCAAAACGTGGACGAAAGTATTACTTAGGACTTGCTACTATCACACAAGACGTAGGTGACTTCTTAAAATCACCCTACGGGCTTCCTTTGATTACTAACTCATCTATACAGCTTTTACTTAAACAGTCGCCAACGACTGTCGATACAGTCCAAAAAACATTTAATTTGAGCGATGAGGAAAAATACTTACTATTGGAATCAAGTGTTGGAGAGGGGATCTTCTTTGCTGGGCTTAAACATGTAGCTGTCAAAATAATCGCTTCTTATACAGAAGATCAGATTATTACCTCTGACCCATCACAAGTTCTGACTATCAAGAAAGAGCGAGCAAGATTATTAGATAAAAGTAATGATGTTGTAGATATGGCTCCATTAGAGCAGGCTCAACCTGCAGAAGTTGGGAATACTGCAAGTAGAAACTTTGTAAAAGATGCAAGGTGGAGGCATAGTAAGAATGCTAATAATAAAGATAGGTAATTTTGAACATTATATTAAAACATGGCAGAAGAAAATAAAAAAAGAAGAATAGGTGCTATGCAGGGAACAGTTATGATATTTGTTGCTCTTGCTATTGACGGTGTCCAATTTCTTATTAATCTTATACCACTTGTAGGATGGCTATTTGTTTCTATACTAAGTGTTGGCGTAGCATTAATGTTTTGGACTTGGTTTAAGTTAAATGGTGTGAGTTTTATAAAAGGGAAAACTGCATTATTAAGAGTTACAGCATTGTCAGTCGGAACATTTTTAGAGGTTTTCCCACTATTTAATAGTGTGCCAGCTTGGACATTTGCTATAGGTATTGCTGTTATCACAGTAATATTGGAAGATAAAGTTCATAACATAGGTATTCTTAATAAATTTGGTGTTAATAAGCTGATCGGATCAAAAGCAAGGCAAAACAAGAATAAAGGTGTTAGAATAAACTCAGGCAATAGATTTAATGTCCCAAGAAGATTAAGAAAAATGACATGAATTACAGCATAATCAAAATTACAAAAATATCTGGAATAGCTGTATTTTTATTCTCCATAGCTTTTTTTGCACATGCACAAATCTCTGGAGTAGGGGAGGTGGTATCTTTTGATGTTACTCCTAATAATCCAAGAGCAAATCAGATTGTTAATGTAAATATAGAAAGTTTCTCCGTTGACCTTAGTAGGGCAAGTAGTATAACGTGGCTTTTAAATGGTGAAATCATAGCTCAAGATGCTGGGCTCAAGAGTGTTCAGTTTAGAACTGGTAAGTTGGGGTCTCGTTCAGAAGTGGATGTTGTAATAAGAAGTGTTGAAAAAGGTACGATACGAGAGAGCATTACTATTTCTCCGACAGAAGTTAATCTGTTGTGGGGCGCAACATCTTATACACCGCCTTTTTATGCTGGTAAAGCATTACCTGCCTCTGATGCAGACATCACGGTAGTCGCTATGGCAGAGTTTGTTACTTCAAACGGAAATCGATTATCCCCAAAAGATCTTATATTCACATGGCAAAAAGACGGGAGAGTGTTAGGTGGTTTGTCTGGACGGGGGAAAGATACTGTTAATATAACAGGGCCTAAACTATCAAGGACTTCACGTATTGAGGTCGGTGTATCGTCTTCGGGAGGGTCATTACAAGGAAGTGGCGCGACCTTTATATCTGCCGTCTCTCCAGAGATAATATTTTATGAAAATGATACTATATTTGGTACGAGGTATGAAAAAGCTATTAAGAGTAGTACCGCTCTTTCAAGAGAAGAAATAAAAATAACAGCATACCCGTACTTCTTTTCTTCAAATAGTAGGGTTGTCGCCAGCTCTGATTATGAGTGGGGGGTTGATGGTGCTTCAGTAGAAAGTGCACCAAATGATAGTAGTAGTATTGTGTTAAGGCAGGTTGGCGATGGTGAGGGTTCAGCTGAAGTATCGTTGTCTATAGAAAATACAGACAAGATATTGCAGTTTGCAAAAGAGAGTTTTTCTCTTCTGTTTGGATTTAATAAAAGTGCAGAGACACTATTCACATTTTAATCTTTAAAAATTATGAGCATTTTATTTAATAAAAAAATAATTTTAAAAAACTTTATCTTGATTATGGTAATTGTTATTTGTTTTTCTACTGCTGTAGAAACCACTTCTGCTGCTTGGTATAGAATTTTTAAGCCTTTTGATGAAAGTTTTATTCTTAGTCCCCAAGGTATTTGGCGGGCTATTAATCCAACTAACTCCATTCTTATTCCAGAACAAACAAGCGATGGGAAAACAGAAGCGGAAAGAGATATTGAGAAGCAAAGACAAATACAGAATGAAAGACGAGAAGCACGTTCTGAGTTTACAGCGCTTAACCCTATAAAAGGTGTGACAGATGCTGAAGCTGCAAAGAGTCCGTCCAAATTCTTTAATGGTATGTTTATGTTTGGTATATCAATAGCTGCGTTTTTGGCTGTACTTATGATCGCAATTGGAGGAATACAGTATATGAGCACTGACGCAGTAAGCGGGAAATCAGAAGGGAGAGAACGTATCACCTATGCAGTAATGGGCCTTTTGTTAGTACTGTTCTCATGGATATTACTCCGTCAGATTAATCCAGAGATTCTCGATTTTAATTTCCTAGACACTCCCACTAGTAGTTATAGTAATACAGGAGCTTTTGATAGTGGTGGAGATCAGGATGGAAACAGGACAAGTAATAATTTTACTGAATATGACGAAAAAGATATCTATACATATTTTGACGAACAAAGAGGTTATTCTTATAAAGTGGTTGGTGAAGACAAAGACGGAAATGAAATACGTTTTTATCCAGATTTGCAAAATGACCCTAACCCTGAATACACTATTCAACAACCAGATTTTCAATCACAGCAGAATGATAGATTAAAAAATCGAGCACAGCAATCAATAAGAAGGAATGGCCTAGAAGGTTTTACAGAATCTAGTGAAACAAGTATTGAAGGTATAATGACAGATACACAAAGATTACAAAAGCTTGTAGATGAAGCAAATGAAGAAATTTCTCAATAATTCATTACATTATCATGTTTAAAAAAATACTTATAATAATTCTAATAATTTTCATCGTCGTCATAATGGGGCTTTTAATCCTTGCGTTTTCTATTTCTAAAAACAGTGAAGGCGAGGTTACAGTTCAGGATTCGTTTCGAGACCTAGTCTCTTTTGGTGATAGTGCAAGTAGAGATTTTACAAATAGGTTTGGCGATACACTTAATACAGATACTGATTTTATAGGACCAGACGGCACACCAAACACACAGGATGACATTAATGTAGGGGCATTGTTGTTAAGGAAAATAACAACATTCCCAGTTGCTGGAGCAACAGCCCAAAAAGATGAAAATGAAAAAACAATCGTTAAGTTTATCGCTCGTGAGAATGGCCATATCTTTGAAGTTCCTACAGATTCTAATTCAAGAGAAAGAATATCAAATACAACAATACTTCGCATATGGGACACCTTATGGCTTTCAGGTGGGAGAGAGTTTGTTGCAAGATTTATTGATGAGGATGAAACTGCAGTAGAAAGTTTTTATGCAGAGATTATTCCCGAAGAAGAAAGAGACAATGACAACACGCTCAGCGGCTCATTCTTACAAAAAAATATAGAAGAGATCGCATGTTCAAAAGATAGAAATAAAATCTTCTATATCGTTCCAAATGGCGACGGTTCTATTGGTATAATCTCAAATCCAGATGGGAGTAGTAAGGTTCAGGTATTTGACTCACCGATCTCTGAGTGGGTTGCACAGTGGGCAGAAGAAGACACTATAGCTCTTACGACAAAAGCTTCCTCTGATGTACCAGGACACTTATATTTCTTGGATGTTGAAACAGAAAGATTAAATAATATTCTTGCTAATATAAACGGACTTACAACACTTGTTAATAGTAGTGCTAATAAAGTATTGTTTACGCATAATGATACAGGCAAGCTTCTTTTGAGTGTCTTTGATATAAAGAAAAATAAAGTTACAGACTTACCTTTGTGGGCTCTAACAGAGAAATGTATATGGAGTGAGAAAAATAGCTCAATTATATATTGTGGGGTTTCAAGCTTTATCCCAAGAGGTGACGACCTAGATGCATGGTATAAAGGATTAACTTCATTTTCAGACAGTGTTTGGATGATAGATATAGAAACACAAACAGCAACCGTTCTGGTTGATCCTACTGAAAAAGCTGGTGAAGAGTTCGATCTAATAAAACCAGTATTATCTCCTGATGAAGAATATCTCTTATTTATTAACAAAAGAGACTCTACTTTGTGGCAACTTAAACTAAAGTAATGTTCCTTGTTCGTTAGTAATATATTTAAATACGATTCTTCTTGTTTTTCCTTCACCTTCTGATTCCGTCTTTATTTCATTATCATTTACAAACAAAGAATGTATTATCATCCTCTCGTATGCATTCATGGGTGACATTTCAACATCAGATTTAAACGCTTTAGCACGGCTTGCAAGTACTAAGGCCTCACTTTTAAGGCCCTCTATTTTTTCTCCGTTGTAACCGTTTATATCAATAAGAAATGGTAGTCTGTTTTCTGGTAATTTTTTATCAATAATCTTCTTTACAATATGGTTAAGTGCACGTAACCCTTCGCCATTGTTGCCTATAAGTAGTCCAGAGTCCTCTGTCTTGATAAGGACTGTAGGATGCGCGTCATTTTCTAGTATCTCTATTTCGTCAAATTCTACTGTCAGTTGTTTTAAAAAGTTTTTTATTATTGTCTTTATTTCCTCTGCATTTATCATTCTTTTTCTACATTAGTTTCAGTAGAGTCTGAA
>JGI26243J51142_1000620_pt1 | contig 15548 bp, 15 predicted proteins | sample SaaInlV_130m_DNA_FD_51142 | JGI IMG/M metagenome (IMG submission 51142)
TACCGTTAAAGTTGTTAGTAATATTTTTTTCATCATATTCTCCTACTTTCTGTAACGATCAGCACTGATCTCAATACCGTTGCTCATCGCTTGATGGAAGAACTCCATATCACGATACTCTGAACTTTGTGCCATCAATGGCTTAGCACGCATGTTCTTATAACAACCACCGTAACGACGATGAAGTGTACCAATACCGCCCCACTTCGCACGATACATCGGCACGTGTGACGTGTGACCTAGTGCTGGTGATAAGATATCCGCACGTGCTTTTTTACCTGCGTTGTACACATGACAATCAGCACAAGACATGTTAAACTGACCACGCTTAGCATAGAAAGTGGCTTTACCTCTTTCATAAGCTGCTTTTGCACCATCAGATTCAACTTTTACGTTGATCTTCTCGCCAGCTGCTTGGTCAGAAATCCAAGAACTGATTCTGGCAATTTTGCCTTTCATCGTGCCCATCTTCTTGCCAGTTTGCTCNGTGTAACATCTACGAATTGTTCCTTCCAGTGTTACCACTGTGCCGGCTGCATCATCATAGTATGGATGAGCCAAACGTGCTGCCGCTGGATCTTTCAACGCCGNACATTTACCTAAACCAAATTTCTCGAACTCTTCTCCGCCCTTTTCAACAGCTTCCTCGTACGGAGGAATACCATCTAGGATTTCCTCGAATTGGTCTCTTGAACCTGCATCTAGTGCATACACACCAATGGTGTAGTCTGCAAACTCAACACTTGGATTCTGTTTTTTAAAGTAGCCTTGAAAGGCTTTAATGTCAGCACCTACGTCCGTACCAGCGGATGCAGTACCAATCATTAAACCCAAACTGACTACTGCAGTTATTAGCTTTTTCATTAATCTCTCCTCAATAATATCGGTTATTTAGATTTTGCAGTTGCAGAACCTGTTTTACCTTTATTGTCCTTATATTTAAGCTCAATCGTGTCGCCTTTAGCGCCAGGAACGTTAAACTTGAAATACGGATCCTTGGAAATTGAGCTACCAATATCAGCATCAACCACTTTAGTGCCATTGTGTGATACAACCATGTGCACAATGTGATTGGCAGGTACTAATTTACCCTTCTTCTTACGAAGACCAGTTTCCATTGGATGCTTGATTAAACACTTAATACCGATAACGCCTTTTCTAGCCTTAGGCTTTAATTTAATTTTTCCCATTTTTTATTCTCCTTTAATAATCTAATTAGTTAATTAACCGCCACAGCCGCCAATCGTTACTTTCACTTCCTGTGAAACTTTAGTTGTTGCACCACCGGCCGTTACTAAAGCATCTACTGGAGAAGTTTTACCCATTTTAATACGGGTAGAAACGTAACCTTGAGCACCTGATAAGTTAAACGAAGCTGCTAATGGTGTACCGTTGTTCTTAACGTAGAAAGAAATGTTAGTCACGCCGTCCATCTTAGAAGCATCAACTGTCATTGGCACTACTGCACCATTCTCAGCGATTTTAGGCGCTTTGAACTTAAATGAGCCTTTACCAGCACTTGCAGATGAAGCACCTGCTGCATCAGACTTAGCTTTAAAAGCTGCTGTGTTAGCAAAAACCATGCTTGGTGTTAGTAAGCCTGCGCCTACTGCCGTTGCAACTGCAGAACCTGCCATTGCACTTTTTAAAAATAATCTTCTTTTCATCTTATTCTCCTTATTTTGTGTAAATGAAATCTGTAATTTGATCAATTTGCTTCTCAGTCAGTGCTTGGTGTTTACCAAACGGAGGCATAATTGTTTGTGGATTTTTCACCGTTGCATCCCAAATTTGCTGCTCTTAGAACTGCTTTGTCTGGAAATCTTGCCTTCATGGCAAGTAATGGTGGACCGATATTTCCTGGTAAATTACCACCTGGAATCATGTGACACGCTAGGCAATTACCCAACTTACGACCGAAAGTAACTTCTTCGCCCGTCATCTCTTTAGCACCTGCCTCCATTGGTAACATAAACAATGTTGCCAGTGTTACAACCGCCGAGATAGAAGAAATGGTTTTCTTCATACTTCTCTCCTCTTATATATAAAAAAATAAACCCCTACTAAGATCTTAAAATCTTATGAACCTACAATAATAACCGTTTAAAAAGTATTTGCAACACTTTTATGGAACATTAATATAGATTAACTTAAATTTGTTCGGCTGCTTTAATCAAGGCCTGAGCTTTATGCATGGTTTCATCCCATTCTGATTGGGGAATAGAATCGTACACAATCCCTGCTCCAGCTTGTACGTAGAGGGTTTGATCTTTAATGATTGCAGTACGGATGGCAATCGCCATGTCCATACACCCGTGCCAAGATAAATAACCGATGGCGCCCGAATAAACATTACGCTTTAGGTTTTCTACCTCGTTAATGATCTCCATGGCACGTACTTTTGGAGCGCCACTGAGTGTTCCCGCTGGAAAAGTTGCTCTTAAAACATCAATAGCACTCATGCCGTCTTTGAGTTCACATTCTACATTTGATACGATGTGCATCACGTGTGAATAACGTTCAACAAACATTTTATCCGTCAACACCACAGTACCGGTTTTGGCAATACGACCAAGATCATTACGACCAAGATCAATCAACATTAAATGCTCAGCAATTTCTTTTTCATCGGCCAACAGGTCTTTTTCTAAAGCCAGATCTTCCGCCTCATTTTTTCCGCGAGAGCGCGTACCGGCTATGGGACGAACCGTTGCTTTTCTATTGCTATCCACTTTGGTGAGAATCTCAGGAGAAGAGCCTACAATCATCACATCGACCAAGTTAAGGTAATACATGTAAGGCGATGGATTGAGTCGTCTTAATTGGCGGTAAAACTCAATGGCAGGTGCTTTAAATTTACAACTGAGTCGTTGTGAAGGAACCACTTGCATGACATCGCCAGCAACAATGTATTGTTGAATGTCTTTAACCGCTTGTTTGTAGTCTTCTCCAAAACTGGAGATAAAATCTTCACTATGGATGTTATCGGATTGATAATCTGTCGGTGCGATTGGTTGTTTAATTTGTTCAGAAATTTCAGTTAACCTATCCAAGGCTTCATTAAAAGTTTGCTCATCAGGATTGATGTGCGTGATTAAAAAAGCCTTGTTGAGTAAATTGTCAAACACTACTAAATCATTAGAAACCATGAGCAAAATATCGGCAATGCCAAGTTCATCGGTTTTATTAATTTTTGACAATCTTGGCTCAATGTAGCGAATAATCTCGTAACCAAAATAACCCACTAAACCGCCGTTAAAATCAGGCAATTCATCAATAACTGGTACTTTGTATTGTTGTTGATATTGCTCAATCCATGCCAGAGGATCTTCGACGTTAAAAGATTCTACAAGTTCGGAATTTTTCTCAATGCGAATTTCATAATCAAACACTTTGATGACGGTTTGAGCGCTCAGGCCAATCATCGAATAACGACCCCATTTTTCACCACCTTGAACCGATTCGAAAAGATAAGAATACGGCGTATTTCCAAGTTTTAAATAAAGACCAAGCGCGGTATCGGTATCAAGGACAATCTCCTTAAAAACTGGAATGTGGTTGTAGCCATCAGCGCTGTATTGATCAAAACTTGATTTGTTCATACGTGCATTTTAAACCACAGAATGTAAAAAAACCGCACTAACTCACATTAGCACGGTTTTTTATTTAAGCTTGAAGAGTTACTCTTATTCTTCGACTGGCGTTTCTGCTTCCGATTCAGCGCCCACTTCGCTTAGTTGTGCTGATAATGCAGCTTCAGCATCGGCCGCTTGCATCACATTTTCTGCGCGTTTAGCACGACGCTCTTGATGATGTACAAAGCCTGTTCCTGCTGGAATTAAACGACCAACGATCACATTCTCTTTCAAGCCTTTAAGTGTATCTACACGACCCGTGGTTGACGCCTCAGTTAATACTCGAGTGGTCTCTTGGAACGATGCAGCTGAAATAAACGACTCTGTTGCTAACGAAGCTTTAGTGATACCCATTAGTAACCTTTGGTAAACAATCAAATCTTTACCTTGCGCCTCGAGGTGTTTATTTGCTTCAATAACACGAACGTATTCAGCCGTTTCACCATTAACAAACGACGAATCGCCTGTGTCAAGAATTTCAACTTTACGTAACATTTGCTTCACGATCACTTCAATGTGTTTGTCTGAAATCTTCACACCTTGCAAACGATAAACATTTTGCACTTCTTTAATGATGTAGTTGGCCAATGCCTCTACGCCCAATAAGCGCAAGATGTCGTGCGGATTAGAAGGGCCGTCTGAAACAACATCGCCCTTAACCACTGATTCGCCATCAAATACATTGATTTGACGCCATTTATGAATCATCATTTCCGTGGCTTCTCCTTCTTCAGAAGTAATGATCAAGCGATCTTTACTCTTAGTAGAACTACCAAAACTAATCAAACCCGTTGCCTCTGCAAGCAACGAATGGTCTTTGGCTTTACGCGCTTCGAATAAATCAGCAACACGTGGTAAACCACCAGTGATGTCACTGGTTTTTGATAAATCTTTAGGAATCTTAGCAAGGATCTCACCCGCTGAAATGACTTGATTATCTTCCAGATGAATTTTCACGTTGGATGGTAAGTAGTGTGTTGATAAAACCATTTCTGCATCTTTCTCATCAACTAATTTAATGAGTGGCTTAAGCCTTTAGCGACTATTGATCTTTCTGCTTCATCAATGATCTCAAAGAAGGTTAAACCGGTTAATGGATCTGTGTTTTTGTTAACAGTAATACCCTCAACAAAATCAACAAAAATCACTTGTCCAGATTGCTCTGCAATGATTGGGTGCGTGTGCGGATCCCAATCTGCAATTTTATCTTTCGCCTTAACACTACCACCGTCTTTAACGTGAACAATCGCACCGTATGGAACCTTGTAGCGCTCTCTTTCTTGACCTTGTTCATTACGAATGGACATCTCTGATGAGCGAGATACCACTACCAAGTCTCCATTAATGTTGGTAATAAATTTCATGTTTTCAAGATGAACCACACCATCAATATTAACGTTAATACTGTTAACCGCTGTTGACGCAGAAGCCGCGCCACCAATGTGGAACGTACGCATGGTTAACTGAGTNCCAGGCTCNCCAATCGANTGTGCTGCAATGACGCCCACGGCTTCACCCACACCNATCTTATGGCCACGTGCCATGTCGTTACCATAACAAGATGCACACACGCCATAGCCAGTATCACAAGTAATGGTAGAACGAACCTTAATGAATTCAATGCCTAATTCGTTAATTTTGTCTGAATCGTTTAATGAGATTAAATGACCTTTTTCTAAGAAAACTTTCTTAGACTCCGGCATTAACACCTCTCCCACAGTAACACGACCAAGTACTGCATCGCCTAAAGTTTGTACGATGTTGCCGCCTTCAATCACTGCCTTCATGATCAAACCATTTTCAGTACCACAATCTTCTTCAGTCACCACTAAGTCTTGACCAACATCAACCAAACGACGTGTTAAATAGCCTGAATTAGCTGTTTTTAATGCTGTATCGGCCAAACCTTTACGAGCACCGTGCGTTGAAATAAAGTATTGCATGTTATTCAAACCTTCACGGAAGTTTGAAGTAATTGGCGTTTCAATGATGGACCCGTCTGGCTTAGCCATTAGACCACGCATACCAGCTAACTGACGAATCTGTGCTGGAGAGCCTCGAGCTCCTGAATCAGCCATCATGTAAATTGAGTTAAACGATGGTTTCTTTTCAGTTTTTCCTTGTGCGTCTGTCATTTCTTCAAAACCCACTTCGTCCATCATGGCTTTTGCTACTTTCTCTGAAGTGCGTGACCAGATATCAATCACTTTGTTATAACGCTCACCATCCGTTACCACGCCCGATGCAAACTGCTGTTGCACGTCTTTTACTTGCGCTTCTGCTTCTTCGATCATACCTGCTTTAGTGCTAGGAATAATCATGTCATTTGAGCAAAATGAAATGCCTGATTTAGTTGAATACTGGAAACCCATGTACATCATCTGATCGGCAAAAATAACCGTTTCTTTTAATTCTTGAGAACGGTAACAAACGTGAATCAAATTCGAAACTACTTTTTTGGTAATGGCTTCGTTGATTAAATCAAACGATAAACCGGCCGGTAAGATTCTTGAAAAAATTGCACGGCCAACCGTGGTATCAACAATGCGTGTTGAACTTGGTTGATATTTTTTATCAACTTTTTCATAGTCTTGAATACGCAATTTAACTTGCGCATGTAAAGTTGTTGCACCTGACTCATAAGCATTCAATGCTTCAGTAGCGTTGGCAAAAATCATGCCTTCGCCTTGTTGATTCACCATCTCGCGTGTCATGTAGTACAAGCCCAAAATTACGTCTTGTGAAGGCACAATAATNGGNTCACCACTAGCAAGGTGNAATACGTTGTTAGANGCTAACATTAATGTTCTTGCCTCGAGTTGTGCTTCTTCAGATAATGGCACATGTACCGCCATCTGGTCACCGTCAAAGTCAGCATTAAATGCACCACAAACTAATGGGTGTAACTGAATCGCCTTACCTTCAATCAATAACGGCTCAAACGCCTGAATACCTAAACGGTGCAAAGTTGGTGCACGATTAAGCAATACTGGATGCTGGTGCACTACTTTTTCTAAAATATCCCAAACTTCTGGTGTTTCCATCTCAACCAGTTTTTTAGCGGCTTTGATCGTAGAAGCCAAACCTTGAGTTTGCAAACGATTATAAATAAATGGCTTAAATAATTCTAATGCCATTTTCTTTGGTAAGCCACATTGGTGAAGCTTAAGATAAGGACCACAAACAATAACTGAACGACCCGAATAATCCACTCGTTTACCGAGTAAGTTTTGACGGAATCGACCTTGCTTACCTTTAATCATATCTGCGATTGATTTTAATGGACGACGGTTGTTGCCCATTACCGCACGACCACGACGACCATTGTCAATCAATGAGTCCACAGCTTCTTGAAGCATGCGTTTTTCATTACGAACAATAATTTCTGGTGCATCTAATTCCAATAAACGACCTAAACGGTTGTTACGATTGATTACACGACGGTACAAATCATTCAGATCAGAAGTTGCGAAACGACCACCATCAAGTGGCACCAAAGGTCTTAAATCAGGTGGAAGAATTGGCAATACATTAAGTACCATCCACTCAGGTTTATTACCCGATTGAATTAATGAATCAATTAACTTAAGGCGCTTATTGTATTTCTTAAGCTTAGTCTGGCTCTTTGTATTTAAACTGTCTTCACGTAAATTAGCGGCTTCTTTTTCAAGCTGCATTTCTTTTAAAACGTCTTGAATGGCTTCTGCACCCATCTTCGCTTCAAACTCATCATCGCCAAATTCGTCCAATGCATCAAAGTACATTTCCTCGGTTAATAACTGTTTGTGAACCAATGGTGTTGAACCTGGATCAGTGACTAAAAATGCTTCAAAATACAACACACGCTCAATGTCTTTAAGTGTCATATCCATGAGCAAGCCTAAACGTGAAGGTAGAGACTTTAAATACCAAATGTGTGCAACCGGTGCGGCTAATTCAATGTGTCCCATGCGCTCACGACGCACCTTAGAGAACGTCACTTCAACGCCACATTTTTCACACACTACGTTACGGAATTTCATGCGCTTGTATTTACCACACAAACATTCAAAATCTTTCATTGGACCAAACACTTTGGCACAGAATAAACCTTCTCTTTCAGGCTTAAAAGTACGATAGTTAATGGTTTCAGGTTTTTTTACCTCACCAAAGGACCATGAACGAATCTTCTCAGGAGAAGCCAGTCCAACTCGAATCGCATCAAAATCTTGTTCTTTATTTTGTTGTTTTAAAATTTGTAATAAATCTTTCATCNGATTCTCCTAATTAATGTTGCTCAAGTTCAACGTCAATACCCAGTGAACGGATCTCTTTCACCAGTACGTTGAATGATTCTGGCATCACTGATTCTGTCAGGTTCACACCATCAACAATACTCTTGTACATTTTCGCACGACCGGCAACGTCATCTGATTTCACCGTTAGCATTTCACGCAACGTGTGTGCTGCGCCATAAGCTTCAAGCGCCCAAACTTCCATCTCACCGAAACGTTGACCACCAAACTGTGCTTTACCACTAAGCGGTTGCTGAGTAACTAATGAATAAGGACCTGTTGAACGTGCGTGCATCTTATCGTCAACCAAGTGGTTAAGTTTCAGCATGTGCATGTAACCAACCGTTACAAGGCGATCAAANGCCTCACCCGTGCGACCATCGTAAAGTTGCTCTTGGCCTGACTCTGGTAAATCGGCTAACTTAAGTAACGACTTAATGTCGTCTTCCTTAATGCCATCAAACACTGGGGTTGCCATTGGTACACCGCCACGTAGGTTTCTTGCCAATTCAATGATTTCTTCATCACTAAACGAATTAAAGTCTTCTTTCTTACCGTAAGAATTGTAAACCTTATCTAAGAAAGCCCTGATTTCTTTAACCATGGTTTTCTTCTGCTCGTCTAACATTACAGCAATCTTATGACCCAAGCCTTTAGCTGCATAACCTAAATGAACTTCCAATACTTGGCCTACGTTCATACGCGATGGTACGCCTAATGGGTTAAGCACTACATCGACGGTAGAACCATCTTCAAGGTACGGCATGTCTTCAATTGGAGACACTCGAGAGATTACACCTTTGTTACCGTGACGACCCGCCATCTTATCACCCACTTGGAGTGTTTTACGTGTGGCCACATAAACTTTAACCATTTTCATAACGCCCGGTGGTAATTCTGCACCCTCTTCAATCTTAGCGCGCTCTTCTTCGAAGAACTTGTCAAACTCAACTTGCTTAGCCTTCGCTTGCTTAACAAGCGCTGCCACTTCTTTATTCACCGCTGCATCTTCAACTTTAAGCTTCGCAATGTCAGAATTATCTAATGGCTTCATTGTTTTGGCGTTAAGTTTATCACCGGCTTTAATATTACCAACACCCTTAGTAACGGTATTACCCGAAAGCTTAAGGCGAACTCGGCGGTAAATATCGCCATCAATAATACCAAATTCATCATCGATGTCTTTTCTGATCTTAGCCAAGCGATCTTCATCAATGCTCAATGCTCTTGAATCTTTTTCAACACGGTCACGGGTAAAGACTTGAACGTCGATAACCACACCGGATTTTGATGCACCAATGCGCAATGAAGAATCTTTAACATTATTGGCCTTTTCACCAAAAATGGCACGTAATAATTTCTCTTCTGGAGAGAGGACAGTTTCACTCTTAGGCGTTACTTTGCCTACCAAGATGTCACCACCCTTAACACGGGCACCTACGTAAACCACACCAACTTCATCAAGCTTAGCTAGTGCTGATTCGCTTACGTTTGGAATGTCGGCAGTAATCTCTTCTGGGCCTAATTTAGTATCACGAGAATAAGCGGTTAATTCTTCAATGTGAATAGTTGTGTAGCGATCTTCTTGCACCACTCTTTCTGAAATTAAAATTGAATCCTCAAAGTTATAACCATTCCATGGCATGAAGGCAATCTTCATGTTTTGACCTAATGCCAACTCACCTAAATCAGTTGAAGGGCCATCAGCTAATACATCACCAATTGCAACTTTATCACCCGTGTTTACCAAAGGTTTTTGGTTAATACAAGTATTTTGATTAGAACGAGAATATTTAGTTAAATTATAAATATCAACACCTAACTCGCCTGCTTTGGCTTGCTTTGAATCCACTCGAATTACAATACGAGAAGCGTCCACTGCTTCAACCACACCGCCGTGTTTGGCTGTCACGCAAACGCGTGAATCGGTTGCCACAACGCGCTCAATACCAGTACCTACCAATGGCTTTTCAGCACGCAATACAGGCACAGCTTGGCGTTGCATGTTTGAACCCATCAGTGCACGGTTTGCATCATCATGCTCCAAGAATGGAATCAGTGACGCTGCCACGGATGAAATCTGCTTAGAGTCAATGTCGATCAAGGTAACGTCTTCAGAATTCACTAATACAAACTCGTTTTTACGACGACATGGAATCAGATTGTCCATCAGTTGACCTTTACTACTTACTGCAGCATTGGCTTGTGCAATCGTGTGCTCAAGCTCGTCAATCGCTGAAACGTAAATAATTTCATCGGTTACTTTTCCGTCTTTAACCACTTGATACGGAGTCTCTAAGAAGCCGTAATTATTGGTTTTAGCATATACTGCCAAAGTGTTGATCAAGCCAATGTTTGGACCTTCCGGTGTTTCAATCGGGCACAAACGGCCGTAATGCGATGGATGCACGTCACGCACTTCGAAGCCAGCACGTTCACGCGTTAAACCACCTGGACCCAGCGCCGAAATACGGCGCTTATGAGTCACACCCGATAAAGGATTTACCTGATCCATAAACTGTGAAAGTTGAGACGAACCAAAGAACTCTCTAACGGCTGCCGATACTGGCTTAGAATTAATCAAATCTTGTGGCGTTAATTCATCCGTTTCAGCTAAATTAAGACCTTCTCTTACGGCTTTTTCAACACGCACCAAACCAATTCTAAATTGGTTTTCAATCATCTCACCAATGGCTCGAACACGACGATTGGCCAAAGTATCAACGTCATCAACGCTGTCATTACCATTTTTAATATTAATTAACAACTTAAGGACACTAATGATGTCATCGTTAGTTAATACGTGTTCACCCGTTTCTGACTTAATGCCTAAACGGCGATTAAGTTTCATGCGGCCCACTTTAGACAGATCGTAACGATCNTTCTTAAAGAATAAGTTGTTGAACAATAAGTTAACCGCGTCTTCTGTTGCAGGCTCACCCGGACGCATTACATGGTAAATGGACATACGAGCTTCCAACTCAGTTTGAGTCTCATCAAGACGCAACGTGTCTGAAATGTAAGCACCGCCTTCAGATTCATTAATATAAAGAATTTCGATTTTTTTAACTTTATTAGTACCAAGTGCTTCTAGCACCTCTTCAGAAATCACAGTATTAGCTGCAAACAAGATTTCACCAGTTTCTTTATCGATTAAATCTTCTGAAATTACCTTATCTAATAAATACTCAAGTGGAGCATTGATTGATTTAACCTTGGATTTTTCTAAAATTTTTGTGTGTTTAGCCGTAATACGACGACCTTTTTCAACAACAACATCTTTGCCAGAAATAATATCAAATTCTGCAATCACACCACGTAATTTTTCAGCTGATAAACCTACATCGCAAGATTTTGCTTTTAACTTAACGTTCACTTTTCCAAAAAAAGTATCAAGAATCTCGCTACCATTAAGGCCCATTGCACGCAACAATGTAGTTACTGGTAATTTTCTACGGCGATCAATTCGAGCGTATAAGTGTTCGTGATGATCAAACTCAAAATCCAACCATGAACCACGGTAAGGAATAACGCGTGATGAGAATAAAATCTTACCCGAAGAGTGTGTTTTTCCCTTATCGTGTTCAAAAATAACACCTGGGGATCTGTGTAGTTGCGACACCACAACACGTTCTGTGCCATTAATTACAAACGTACCGGTTTCGGTCATTAATGGTAATTGGCCTAAATAAACATCTTCTTCAATAATTTGTTTAACTCGGCGTTTTTTCTTTAAGGTTGAACCATTCTTATCAAATAAAACTAAATTAAGCTTAACGCGCAAAGTTGAGGCAAAAGTTACGCCACGCAACTTACACTCTTTAACGTTAAATTTAGGTTCTTGTAATTCGTAATCAACGTATTCAATTTCTGCATAGCCATTAACCGCTGTTATCGGGAAAACTGATTGAAATACTCCGTGTAAACCAACATCTTTTTTATTTTTTTCACCGGCTTGGATAAAACCATTGAATGAGTCGATCTGGATAGCCAGTAAATCTGGTTCAGTTAAAATTGATTCTCTTGAACCAAAATTATTTCTAATTCGCTTTTTTTCAGTGAATGAATAAGCCATGAATACCTCGCATTAATTGATTATTACTTATAAGAATTTCTTCTTACATTAAAAACACCAAAATCCCCTTGTGGGGATTTTGGGTAATACNCAGAACTAATTACTTAAGTTCTACGCTAGCACCTGCTTCTTCAAGCTGCTTCTGAATTTCCTCAGCTTCAGCTTTAGATGCGCCTTCTTTGATAACCGCATCTGCAGATTCAACCATGTCTTTAGCCTCTTTAAGNCCTAAACCAGTGATTGAACGTACTGCCTTAATAACAGCAACTTTCTTTTCACCGAACGATGTCAATACAACATTGAATTCAGACTGCTCTTCTGCTGCGCCGCCAGCATCTGCTGCTGCCGCTGCTGGTGCTGCTGCCGCTGCCGCTGCTGATACACCAAACTTCTCTTCCATTGCTGAAACTAATTCAACAACATTCATTACAGACATGTCTGCAATTGCATTTAAAATATCGTCATTTGATAATGCCATGATATTTACTCCTTTTTTTATTTATTATTGTTTTTGGTCACGAACTGCCGCTACCACTCGAGTTACTTTTGTTGGAACTTCATTCAAAGTTCTTGCTAGTTTCTCTACCGGTGCTAACATGAGTGCCATAACCAGACTGATCGCTTGATCTTTCGTTGGTAAGTCTGCAATACGTTTAAGCTGATCTGCATCTACAAATTCACCTGAAACGCCCAAACCTTTAACGACTAAATCTTCATTTTCTTTAACAAAGTTTTTGAAAACTCGTGCTACTGCGCCTGGGTCTTCTTGCGAAAAACCAAGGATTACAGGCCCACTAAGTACCGGTAATACACACTCACACGTTGTCTTCGCTAATGCTATTTTTGCTAATGTATTTTTTACTACACGTAAAGTTACATCGGCATCCAGTGCATTGGCACGAAGATCAGTCATTTGTTCAACACTTAATCCGCGATACTCGGCCACGCCAACAGAAATTGCACTATCTGCTAGTGAATTTACTTGTTCGACAACAACCTTTTTTGCTTCAAGATTTAGAGCCATTTGCCTCTCCTGAACAGTTTAAAAAAGAAAGTTATATTTATAACTTTCGCCACAGAGTATTCACATACCCTCTACATAGGCAGACCAGAAAACCGATCAATTAAACAAACACACCAGAAGGAATGTTTGCACCCATGGTCTTTGAGGTCAGTCAGAATAAATCTGAGACCCAAAGAATTCTTTTTAGTGAATGGTTAAATATCCACTGATGCTAAATCAACACTTAGGCCTGGGCCCATGGTTGAAGAAACATTCATTTTTTTGAAATAAACACCCTTAGCCGAGCTAGGTTTTGCTTTTTTCAACGCTTCTAACAAAGCATCAATATTTTGTGCCAATGCTTTCGCATCAAACGATGCCTTGCCAACACCCGCATGAATAATGCCTGCCTTATCTGCACGATAGCGCACTTGGCCTGCTTTGGCATTATTAACAGCCGTTGCTACGTCTGGCGTTACTGTGCCTACTTTTGGATTAGGCATTAAACCACGTGGACCCAGTACCTGACCCAAACGACCAACCACGCCCATAGCATCAGGTGAAGCAATGACTACGTCATAATTAAGATCACCATCTTGCATTGATTTCATTAAATCTTCCATGCCAACCACATCGGCACCCGCTGCTTCAGCTTTAGCCACGTTATCACCTTGAGTGAATACCGCAACGCGTACTGTCTTTCCAGTACCGTTTGGCAACACCACTGCGCCACGCACATTTTGATCTGATTTTTTAGAATCAATGCCTAAATTAATACTCACATCAACCGATTCATCAAACTTAGCGCTTGCACACTCTTTTAATAAGTTTAGCGCATCATCCATTGAATAACGCTTTTCAGAATCAACTTTAGTTGAATTGTTTTTTTGTTTTTTTGTTAACTTAGTCATCTGCTCAACCCTCCACTTCAATACCCATTGAACGGGCTGTACCAGCAATAACATTAACCGCTGCATCCATATCATTTGCATTAAGATCTTTCATCTTAATGGCTGCAACCTCTTCAAGTTGTGCGCGAGTAATCTTGCCCACTTTATCGGTGTGTGGTACGCCAGAACCTTTCTTAATACCGGTCACTTTTAAAATTAATAGTGCTGCTGGTGGTGTTTTGGTAATAAAAGTAAAACTACGATCGTTATAAACCGTAATTACTACTGGCACTTTCATGCCTTTATCGATGTCTTGTGTTTGTGCGTTAAACGCTTTACAAAAATCCATAATGTTCACACCATGTTGACCTAATGCAGGACCTACCGGTGGTGAAGGATTCGCTTCTTGCGCTGGAATCTGCAGCTTAATATAAGATTCAATTTTTTTAGCCATTTTTCTTCCTTGAGGGATTAACCTCGTTTTTGGGTACAAGCGCCTATTCGGCTCCCCTGTTAAATCACAACCCTAGAAAAAACTCTAGGGTTGCTTTTTTTAAGTTTTCGCTACTTGAGAAAACTCCAACTCTACTGGAGTCGTGCGTCCAAAAATTAACACCTCAACTTTCAATAAATTCTTTTCATAATCAACCGATTCAACCGTTCCAGTAAATTCGTTAAACGGTCCATCAGTCACTAAAATTTCTTCGCCAGGCTGATAAGCCACTTTAGGTTTCGGCTTGTCTGCACCTTCTTGCACGCGCGCCATAATCTTATCCACTTCGCGCTGTGTAATTGGCGAAGGCTTACCCGATGAACCACCGATAAAGCCAATCACGTTATTAGTGTTCTTAACCAACAACCAACTTGGCTCGGTTAATTCCATACTTACCAACATATAACCCGGGAAAAACTTACGCTCAGCCGTTTTCTTTTGTCCGTCTTTTAACTCAACCACCTGCTCAGTAGGAATCATGACATCGCCAACGATATCTTCTAACCCTTCTCTAGCAACCGCTTCTTCAATTGCTATTTTAACTTTGGCTTCATAACCACTTCTTGCATGAAGCACGTACCATCTTTTAGACATTTAAATCCTTTAGTTCGTTAGTAACTGGACAGCCCAGGTAAAAAATGCATCTACAATCCATAAGAAAATCGCAACGATTACTACTGCTACCATAATCATTCCCGTTGTTTTTACAGTCTCTTCTCGATTTGGCCAAACAACTTTTCGTAATTCAATCTTGGTCTCTTTAAAAAAAGGCATTTAATCGAATGCCTTGCGGTGATTTTAAAAATACAAAACTAGCCAACACTAAACCAACAAGTAAAAACAACACCTTGTACAGCGTTGTGTTTAACTTTAACGGGTCTAAATAGAACAGCACAAGAGCACCAATCACAATCAGGATTGATATACTCATTCCCAGTGATGATTCTTTTGCTTGACTCTCTATATTCTTACTCACATTACACCCTTCATATGGCAGGCAAGGAGGGACTCGAACCCCCAACCAACGGTTTTGGAGACCGCCACTCTACCAATTGAGCCACTTGCCTAAATACTCTAAAAGGCTCAGACAATTTTGCCTGAGCCAAACTTCATTCTTATAAATTACGCCGTCACCTTAGAAACAACACCCGCACCTACGGTACGGCCACCTTCTCTGA
>JGI26243J51142_1000630_pt1 | contig 15402 bp, 12 predicted proteins | sample SaaInlV_130m_DNA_FD_51142 | JGI IMG/M metagenome (IMG submission 51142)
ATTATGCACGTTTTGGAATTACCCACCAGTATTTACCAAACCTTTGTCATCGAAGATAAATTCGGTTTTAATCGCAGCACGCCCTTTCAATTTGCTAAAGACCAATTCATTCAGATTTTTTTAATGCTACTCATCGGTCTACCTATTCTGGCACTCATCCTCTGGGTTATGAATAGCGTTGGTACTTATTGGTGGCTACTGGCATGGGCTATTTTAATGGGTTTTTCACTGCTCATGAGCTGGTTATTTCCAACCGTCATTGCGCCCTTATTTAACAAATTCACCCCGTTAGAGGATGGCCCACTCAAAGATCGTATTCAACAATTACTTGAGCGTTGCGGTTTTAACAGCCAAGGCATCTTTATCATGGATGGTTCTCGCCGCTCAGGCCATGGCAATGCTTATTTTACCGGCATCGGTAATAACAAACGTATCGTCTTTTTTGACACCCTGATCGAATCACTGGACGATGAAGAATTAGAAGCGGTACTGGCTCATGAACTGGGTCATTTTAAATGCAAACACGTCATCAAAATGCTCGTAGCAACTTCGGTTATGACTCTTGTCAGCCTCGGTGTTTTAGGCTGGCTCATTGAACAAGATTGGTTTTTTCAAGGCTTAGGAATTTCTGAACCTTCTAACGCTGCCGCCTTGTTATTATTTATGTTGGTTTCTCCGGTATTTACTTTTTTCATTCAGCCCATCAGTGCCTTTTTTCAGCGTAAGTTTGAATTTGAAGCCGATGATTTTGCGGCTAACAATGCCAAAGCATCCATGCTGATCAGCGGCTTGGTTAAACTGTATCGTGAAAATGCGAACACCTTAACGCCTGACCCGCTTTATTCCGCCTTTCACTATAGCCACCCACCGGCGGCTATTCGCATTGCCCACCTGGACCCTGATGCCTTAAATGGCTGATCTTTTAGAAGGCCTGGTTATTTCTCACTTAGGCAAAGGACTTGCCGTTGAACATGCAGGGAAAACGATCATTTGCCAAACACGGCGACAACTTGGGGTTGCCGCCGTCGGCGATCGGGTCTTATGGGAGAAAACCGGCTCCGATCAGGGCCGGGTTGCTGAATTACTGCCCCGCCGCTCCGTCTTAACAAGACCTGCTCGTCAGGGTAAAACACGTCCCGTTGCGGCCAATATCGACAAAGTTATCGTCGTCTTTGCCACAGAACCCCACTGCGACTTTTTACTCATTGACCAATATCTGGCCGTTTGTGAAAATCGTAATATTAGTGCCGAATTAGTCTTTAATAAAATTGACCTGACCCCCACCTCTGAACGCCAACGCATTACTCAAGAATTAACACACTACCAAGACATGGGCTATACACTGCACTCTGTAAGTGCGGCGACTAGCGAAGGCTTAACAACCCTCACCGACGCACTGGCTAATCAAACCAGCATTTTAGCCGGACAATCAGGTGTTGGTAAATCATCACTGACCAATGCTCTAATTCCTGACAAGGCACTTAAAACAAACACCTTATCTACAGCAAATGCACACGGCCGACATACCACAACCGCGGCAACCCTTTATCACTTACCCTCAGGAGGCGCCCTTATCGACAGCCCGGGTGTGGCTATTTTTGGTCTTGCAGGACTCTCTGAAGCGCAGTTAGCGTATGGTTTTAGAGAATTCCAACCCTTTATTGAAACCTGTCAGTTTAATGATTGCCAACACCAAAAGGATAAAGGCTGCGCCGTTCGACAAGCTGTTGAAGACCAGAGCATCAGTAAAACGCGTTACCACCGCTACTTAAAATTAAAAGAGAAAATGAACCTCTAACTTGAGTCGATCCCAGCGCTAACCGGGCGGCCAACACAGCTGCCGACCGCCAAGTAAATGCAGATGTAAATGATAAACCTCTTGACCACCCTGATCATTACAATTAATCACCGTACGGTAGCCATTCTCCGCCAACCCTTGCTGATCTGCTATCAATGCACACGCGTTAGTAATTCACCGGCCAGCGCTTTGTCAGACAACGCATTTAAAGTTGCAATATGTTGTTTCGGGATCACTAAAATATGTACTGGTGCCTGTGGGTTAATATCATTAAATGCTAAAACATTCGCATCTTCGTAAACGATATCCGGAACGATTTCCCCCCGAACCATTTTGCAAAACAAACAATCACTCATTTCACACCTCCCTTTTATAATTCCCGACGCCCATTAAAAGCATGCGCTAAGGTTCCACCGTCAATATATTCCAACTCCCCGCCCATCGGCACTCCGTGCGCAATGCGTGTCGCCGTAATATTTTGCCGGCGCGCCATTTCACTAATAAAATGGGCCGTCGCTTCCCCTTCAACCGTGGCATTCGTTGCCAAAATAATTTCTTTAACAAGCCCCAGAGTTAACCGCTGCGCTAACAAATCAAAACCCAACTCGTCGGGCCCAATTCCATCCAACGGTGAGAGTCTGCCATGCAAAACAAAAAACTTGCCTCGAAACACGGCCGATTGATCAACAACCCAGACATCGGCAGGTGTTTCTACAACACACAAAACCGTCTCATCACGAGAGGAACTGGCACAAAGATGGCACACCTCATACTCAGTCAACGTTCGACATTGCTGACAATGCCCCACTTGGTCAATTGCCTTTAATAATGTTTCCGCCAGTTGAATACCGCCGCGTTGATCTTTTTGTAATAAATGAAAGGCCATCCGTTGTGCCGACTTAGGACCCACCCCCGGCAAACAGCATAAGGCTTGGATCAAATCATTTAATAATCCTGACTGGTGCATTAAAAGGGCATTTTAAATCCTGGAGGCATTGGAAAACCCGCTGTCATGCCCGCCATTTTCTCCTGCTTCAATTTAGCAACTTTATTCACGGCATCATTAATGGCCGCCGCCACTAAATCTTCTAACATATCCTTATCATCCGCCAATAAAGAGTCATCAATTGAAACGGTTTTTACAGCACGCTTGCCCGTCATCACCAAGGTTACCAAGCCACCACCTGACTCTCCTTTAACTTCCATTTGCGCCAATTCATCTTGGGTTTTCTGAAAGTTCTCCTGCATTTTCTGAGCTTGTTGTAGCAAGCCCCCTAATTCATTTTTCATTGCTTTTCCTCACTGCTTTTAACAGGTTCTATCGTTCCCGGTATGACGTGCGCTGAAAACCTGTCCTTTAACGCCCTAACCGCTTTATCATCATCAATTGCTTGTTCTGCGGCCTGTTGCCGACTTTTTATTTGCTCATTAATTAATACTGCCGGTGTTGTGGTATGTGCTAACGATTGCGTCTGAATCACCAATTTAACTGACCGCCCCAAATAACCTTGTAATGCCTTCAATAAAGATTGTTCGGTTTTTTTACCGTGTAATTCTTTAAAGCGCTCATCCAGCATCAAACGACATTGGTCGTCTGTCAAGGAGGCCAAAATACAATTGTTTGCTAACTCTCGCGCCATCCCACCCAAGTTCATTGCACCCACCATCACCAGCCAGTCATCCGTCCCAGAAGACTTAGCTGTCTCCTCAACACTTTTAGACGCCTGCTGCTTCACAATCGTTTTAACCGATACCGGCGCAACGCCAGAGTTCTGCTCAGCACCTGTGCTGACGGAGCCTATCGGTCTAAATGCCAACATTCGAAGCAATAACATCTCAAAACCACTGCGTAAATCCACGGCTAACTGCAAATCCTTTCGCCCCGTTAAGGCAATCTGATAATACAATTGAACCTCTTCCGGCGTGAAAGCTGCAACCAAGTTCTCAACAACTTCTCTGGATTCTGCTAATACCAATGTCTCTGGAACCACTTGAGCCAATGCAGTTCGGTGCAATATTCGAATCACACTGGCACACACTGAATCAAAATCAGAAGAAAAGTCTGCCATTTCAGCAACCTTTTGTAATGCTCTAGCAGGATCATTAGCCGCCACCGTCAATAACAATTCTCCAACGGCCTGACTCCCTACCGTACCCAACATGGACTGCACATGGGCAACTGAAACTTGACCTTCTCCAAAAACAATCGCCTGATCTAAAAGACTTAATCCGTCACGCATACTGCCTGCGGCAACATGGGCAATGAGCGCTAGCGCAGGGGCATCATAAGCAATTGTTTCTTTCTGTAAAATGGTCTTCATTTGGTCTGTTAATTGATTAACAGTTAAATGCTTCAAGCTGAATTGCAAGCACCGCGACAATACCGTCACCGGTATTTTCTGCGGGTCCGTCGTTGCTAGGAGAAACTTTACATGGTCAGGCGGCTCTTCCAACGTCTTCAATAAGGCATTGAAGCTATGTCCCGATAACATATGCACTTCATCAATCAGATAAACCTTATAACGCCCGCGACTAGGTGCATACTGAATATTATCAATCAAGTCCCGAGTATCCTCAACCTTAGTTCTCGATGCTGCATCTATTTCTAGAAAATCAATATACTTATCATCATCAATATCACGGCAAACCGAACACTGACCACACGGATTAGCCGCTTGAATATCCTCACAATTTAGTGCTTTTGCAAGCACGCGCGCTATTGTTGTTTTACCCACACCGCGCGTACCGGTAAATAAATAGGCATGATGTAAACGATCAGACTTCAGAGCGTTCATCAATGACTTAACAACCGACTCTTGGCCAACAATCTCATTAAAACCCTGAGGTCGCCATTTTCGCGCTAGTGCTTGATAAGTCATGACGGTTGAATAGAAGAAANAAGAACAAAACGGGTNGTCATGGGTGGAAACTGCGCCAGCCACATCCCGGCACACGAATAAGCTGCTGCCGCTGCTCCCTTCCGGGCCTGACGGGGTTTACAGCGTATCGTTGCGAGAGGACCGACACAGTTACCATAGAGACTTTCGAGCAATGTTCCCGAAAGGAAGGCAATTATGCTCGAATTCAATACAAAATTCAATAACCGTGTATTTTTTGTTTGAAATATATTCATTTCATACATTCGCAATTAATACACACCGTAAAAAAATGCCTTCCATTATTCAATCAACGACCATTACAATTGCAACCAACCCGTACGATTAACACCGGTCAGCATTTCACCCACTGAACTGGCAATTCTAGTTGCTAACCGCTCAAGAAATTGTTCCCGCGGTGTAAAATCTACTAATTTTTCTGCACCAATGATATCTTTTGCAACCGAACGATCATGTCCGATTCCATCAGCCAATCCCAAAGCAACACTTTCCTGACCGGTCCAGACCAATCCCGAAAACATGTCATCAGTCACCTTCAACCGCTCACCTCGCCCTTTTTTAACAGCGGCAATAAATTGTTGGTGAACCTGATCAAGCAAATGCTGTGCATGCGCCTTTTCAGCGCTATTAACCGGCGCAAAGGAATCCAACATGGCCTTATGCTTACCTGCCGTCATCACGCGGCGTTCAACACCTAATTTTTCCAAGGTATCTACAAAGCCATAGCCTTCCATAATGACACCTATTGAACCCACAACACTGGCAGGATTAACAAAAATCTTATCAACGGCTGCAGCAATATAATAGCCACCTGAAGTACACATATCAGTCACCACTGCATGAACAGGTAAATCAGGGTATTGTGCTCTGATTGCAACAATTTCCTCAAAAACATAGGCGGACTGCACAGGACTTCCTCCCGGCGTATTCAAACGGACAATAATGCCCTGCGTCATCTCATCTTCAGCAGCAGCACGCAAACCTTGAATAATATTAGCAGCATTTGCATCAGCCCCTTGCATAATCATTCCGGAAACATCAACAACCGCCGTATGCTTTTCAACACTCTGTATTCCTATGTTTAACCGCGGCCCCATACTAATAACTAACAAAACCACCAAATAAGTCATCATCGCTAATTTAAAAAAGATTCCCCAGCGCCGGGCTCTACGTTGCTCGGTGACTCCCGCTAACGCCAGTTTCTCAATTAATGACTTCTCCCAAGCATGATTACCCTCACTCGAAGCCAGTGTTTGCTTTGTGTTTTCCTCACTCATTTATCACCTTCTTAACCTAAAATTTCAATTATTCACAAAGAATAGTGCGTAAAAAACCGGCTGGAAACCGATTTAAAGGTAACCGCCTTTCTTAACTTAAATTTAAATGACCCCTTACCCACGCTATAACTGCGTCACAACCCGTCCGTCAAAAAAAACGGAGCATAGCACAAACCTATAAAGATCAACTTCATTTTGAATGCCTCTAAAAAAATCTAGTCCGACAATCCTAATTTAAACCTCAGCACTCATAAGGACGGCCTAAATAAATTAAAACAGCCATTTATTATCCTCCCGTTTCATAATCGCGTTAACAACGTTGTTATTTTCGTAGGTAACTCGGCCGTCACAGTAAAAGGTTGCTCTGTTTCCGGGTGTTTAAAGGTCAGTTGATGCGCATGTAACATTAATCGATCGAAACCGTTTGCTTTAAATGCGTTAACACTCTCCGTGTCACCATACCGCTCATCACCAACAATGGGATGCCCCAGCCATTTCGCATGGACTCTAATCTGATGGGTCCGCCCCGTTTTAGGCCGCGCCTCAACTAAGGTCGCAGTTTTATAAACCCCTAACCGCCTGAATGCCGTTTCAGCAGACTTACCTTGAGGACTGACAACAACCATACGCTCGCCGCCCTTGCTGATATTTTTCAATAACGGCACGTCAACCCACTGTTTTTGTTGTGGCCAGACTCCCACCAATAACGCTAAATACGTTTTGGAAACACCATCACCCCGAAAATATTCGTGCAATTTTCGCAGTGCGCTGCGTTTTTTAGCAACAATCAAACACCCTGATGTATCCTTATCCAGTCGATGCACCAACTCCAAAAAACGGTGATCCGGACGAATTTCGCGTAAACCCTCAATTATTCCAGACCGAACGCCACTGCCACCATGCACAGGAAACCCAGACGGTTTATTAAGAACCAATAAACTCGCGTCTTCATACAAAATATCATCGACTAAACTGTGCCGCAAGCGCTGCGGAACAAACACCTTGTCTGTTTGAATATCCATACGCACCGGGGGGATCCGTACTAAATCATTCATTGCGAGACGTACTGTCGCTTTACACCGTTTTTTATTAACCCGCACTTCACCTTTTCGAAGCATTCGGTAGATCCGACTTTTTGGAACCCCCTTTAAGACAGCAATTAAAAAGTTATCAACCCGCTGCCCCTCATGTTTCTCACCGATTTCTACATACTGAACGTTCTGTGTACTACCAAGAATATTGTTTGCCATTTATTCAAAAATCTATATTTTTTATCTAAAAAAACCAAAAAAAGTCTATTTGCACCCAAAACCACTATAAACGATCATTACACGTTCTATGCGCACTGTAGTTAATAATTAACAATAATACAGCAAATCAACGATTTAAATTGCTGTAATACTATTATATTGGTATATTGGGGTGTTAGAGAGTAAATGATCAAGGTTTACGAATAATTCAAGCTCAAAAGGCTTGTCGTGGGCTTATTTATAACGGATTTCAAGCTTATAGCCTGTCGACTAAAAAAACGAACCGGCAAGAAGCTAACCAATGTGGTAAAAAATTAAACACTTGAACTCTCTCTTCCACATGACTACGTTATAGCCTCAACATAAAAGAATTTGGGTTTTATCACTCTACCCGAGATGAGTGAAAACAAGCGTCCTGCTTAGGGGTCTTGTTGTTTTTAAAGCGCTGCAACCCGCTCAGTTACAAATACTCAGCGGCAGCGACAGACTTTCCATAACCCATTAGCACAGAGCTAATGAGATGAAACCTTTAAGGTTTACAGACATTATAACGATGAAAGTTGACAAAGAAAAACACAGCCCCAGCCACCAACGTTAACTACGTTGTGAATTNACCATTAGAACATGAATTAAATGGAGCAGGATGAACAAGGACATACATAATGAAAAGAATGCTTATCAACGCTACGCAATCAGAAGAATTGCGCGTTGCTTTAGTCGACGGGCAAAGCCTTTATGACTTCGATATTGAAATACCATCAAAAGAACAAAAAAAATCCAACGTCTATAAGGGTATTATCACTCGTGTAGAACCCAGCTTAGAAGCCGTTTTTGTTAACTATACTGATGGCAAACATGGTTTTTTACCCTTCAAGGAAATTGCACCTAAATACAGTGGCAACTCACGATCTAAGATTAAGGAAACACTTAAAGAAGGTCAGGAGATTGTGGTNCAGATAGAAAAGGAAGAGCGTGGTAATAAAGGCGCAGCACTGACCACCTATTTGAGTCTTGCAGGGACCTACCTCGTCGTTATGCCGAACAACCCGAAAGCGGGCGGTATTTCGCGTCGTATTGAAGGGGATACGCGCAATGAACTCCGTGAAGCAATGGCTGATCTCGTTATTCCTGAAGATATGGGCGTTATTGTCCGCACTGCGGGCTGTGGAAAAAACACTGAAGAATTGCAATGGGATTTAGACTATTTAGTGAAACTTGCTAATGCGATTGAAACAACGGCGCAGGAGAAAAAAGCACCCGCTCTAATCTTTCAAGAAAGCAATGTTATTATTCGGGCACTGCGCGATCACTTGCGTAATGATATTGATGAAATAATCGTTGATGATCCTGAGTCATTTAACCTTGTTCAGTCCTTTTTAACACAGGTTATGCCGGCCTTTCTTCCTAAAGCCAAGCTATACAATGAAAGCGTACCGTTATTTAACCGCTATCAAATAGAATCACAAATCGAACTGGCTTATTCACGCGAAGTACCTCTGCCTTCCGGTGGCTCAATCATCATTGACTACACAGAAGCATTAACTTCCGTTGACATCAACTCCGCACGATCAACTAAAGGCAGTGATATTGAAGAAACCGCACTGAATACCAACCTTGAAGCTGCTGACGAAATTGCCAAACAATTTAGGATCCGGGATCTAGGCGGTCTTTTTGTCATTGATTTTATCGATATGATGGCTAATAAAAATCAACGCGCTGTTGAAAACCGTCTGCGAGATGCACTCAAGATTGACCGTGCTCGTATTCAAACCAGCCGCATTTCACGCTTTGGTTTATTAGAAATGTCCCGCCAACGCATTCAACCGTCACTCGGCGAATCGACGCAACTCACCTGTCCGCGGTGTGAAGGACAAGGCGCTATTAGAAATGTAGAATCTGTTGCGCTTTCAGTATTACGATTAATTGAAGAAGAAGCAATGAAACCGGCTACCGCTAAGGTCATTATTCATCTGCCTATTGAGTCCGCCACCTTTCTACTCAATGAAAAACGACAAATCATTGAACAAATTGAACAACGCTTACAAGTGGGTATTGTTATTCTTCCCAGCAAACACATGGAAACCCCTGCGTATGAACTAGAACGCATTAAAGCTACCGACCCTGACGAAGATGTCCAAAGTTATGAAAACATCCAGAGTGAAACAATTAACATCCCTGATTTTGCCCAAAAAGCACCTGTAAGTAACGACAATACGGCAATCAAAAATTTCCTTCCAGAATCACCGGCTCCTGAAAAAACAGAGCCTGTAAAAGTTGGATTTTTTAAACGCTTATTTGGCAAACTGACAGTTCAACAACGAACAAGATACCTCAGGAACCTACACACTTTGAAGACGGTTACGTAAGAGGCGCTACTGACGAGGAGAAAAAACATACCCCCTCTAAGCGACGCCCACGTAATGCAAATCGCAATAACCGCAATAACCGCAATAACCGCAATAATCGGAATAATCAAGCCAATCGCAGCCCATCACCTAACCGTAACACTCCAGAGACCGCTGTTACAGAAGAGAACCGCGGGAACATAGTAGAATCGGCTAATGATGACCGCGGCAACGTAACAGAGCCCAGCATCCGTAGCAACCAAAACACCCGCAGCAATCGTAACAATCGAAGCAACCGAGATAATCGAAACACTCGCAACACCGAGAACCGTGAAAGCACCGCTTCATCTGCTACCGTTGCAAGCACTACAGCAAAAAATAATCCTGCCAATACCCCTGACAGCAGCCCGCTACCGGCAAATACCAGTCACCCTGAAAATAAATCAGAAAATAAGACGACAGACAACACACCCACTGAATCAACTGCTCCCAACAAAACGGAAGAAAAACGACCGTATCCTAGACGAAACCGTAACCGTCGTCGAAATAACCGCGGTCCGTCAGCAAATCGCAATAACACGGCTAAGACAAACCCAGTCACGCCCGAGGCCTCTCAGCCGACTGAGACTCCTCAAGTAACCCCGACGTCCAAGGCGGCTCCAGCACCTCAGGTAGCACCGGCTCCTCAAGCGGCTCCGACACCCAAGGCGGCTCCAGCACCTCAGGTAGCACCGGCTCCTCAAGCGGCTCCGACACCCAAGGCGGCTCCAGCACCTCAGTCAACTTCACAAGTTGATAAAAAAGATTCAAGCCACTCACCTGACACAAGTAAAAACACGAAATAAAACCGCTAAACTAACCAAAAAAAGGGGTTGGGTACTCACCATGAGTACCCAACCCCTTCAAGACGCTATACTTATTAGTACTCCACAGTTACCGATATAAATAGTCCTGTTTGATCCAACAACTTTAAAACCGCATTGGTTGGAAAAATACGCCAACTATCGCCTAACTGCACCAGACACCGGACATTCTCTCCGGCATCACCCACTTTCGTTTTATAATCAATGACCACTGGACAACGCCCGCCTCTGAAGGGTTGAATAACCGCCTCCAAATTCGCTACTTTTTCCACTATTAAATCATCTGAAAAAGCACTCGAGCCTATCAAAACCAATCGACGAGAAAATTCTGCTCTCGCCTCATCAATACTATAAAGTGATTCAATCGTTAATCTTAACATTCCCGAATAATCATCAATAGCCAGACCGCCTTCCACAACAATGAGCTGACCGACTTCCAATGATGCTTTACACTGCTCATAAACCGTTGAAAAAGCGGCAATTTCCAAACGTCCGGTACAATCATCTAAAACAGCAAAAGCCATCATCTTTCCTTTACGTGTCTGCCGGGTTCGTAAATCCGTCACCAATCCAGCAACTCGGGCGACCGCTTTCCCATACGTTTGTTTAATTTTTCCCTGTAACTCAGCAATACTACCGTGGGTAATATTCGCTAACTCCTTACGGTATTGATGATACGGATGCCCGGTCAAATAAAACCCCAGTACTTGTTTTTCAGCATTTAACCGCTCTTCTTCGGACCAAGGCTGAACCCCTTGCTGACTTCCAGAATCGCTGATATTCGAAGCATCAGAAACTAAACCAAACAAATCGTTTTGTCCGGTTCTCTGCATTTTTTGAAATTGTTCAGCTGATTTCAAGGCCGCCGCCAAATCCACTAAATAGGCCGCTCTATTAGCGCCAAACACATCAAATGCACCGCCCTTGGTAAGGGCTTCCAGAACGCGTTTATTGACCCGCCTGAGATCGACCCGCTGACACAAATCGAAAAGCCCCTTAAAGGAACCATTTGTTTCCCGCTCCTGTAATAATGCCTCGATCGCAGACTGCCCTACGCCCTTAAGCGCCCCGATGCCATAAACAATTCGCCCTTCACTGTCATTACTGAACCGGTACTGAGAACTGTTAATATCGGGTTGTAATAACGTTAATTTCATCGCCCGGCATTCTTCAACTAAGAGAACGACCTTATCAGTATTATCCATATCCGATGATAAGACTGATGCCATAAAAAGGGCTGGATAATGACTTTTCAACCACGCNGTTTGATACGCAACTAAAGCATAAGCCGCTGAATGTGACTTATTAAAACCATAGCCCGCAAACTTTTCCATAAGATCAAAAATATAGCTCGCAACACTCTTCTCAATATTATTATTCACAGCACCTTGGGTAAAAATAGCACGCTGCTCCGCCATTTCCTCGACCTTCTTCTTGCCCATGGCACGTCTCAACAAGTCTGCTCCGCCCAGCGTATAGCCTGCCAATTCACGCGCTATTTGCATGACCTGCTCCTGATATAAAATCACCCCATTCGTGGCGCTTAAAATAGGCTCAAGCAATACATGAGCATACTCAGCCTTCGCACCATGTTTTACATTAATATAATCATCAACCATCCCAGACTCCAACGGTCCCGGACGAAAGAGTGCAACCAAAGCAATAATATCGTCAAAACAATCTGGGCGTAGTTTCTTGATCAATTCTTTCATACCACGCGATTCCAATTGAAAAACAGCCGTGGTCTGACCCCTTTTCAACAATTCAAATGTTTCTATATCATCAAACGGTAATTCAGTAATATCAAGAACCGGCAAATCATTTTGTTGACGTTTTTCATTGATTGCCTGAACCGCCCAATCGATAATCGTTAAGGTACGTAATCCTAAAAAATCAAACTTGACTAGACCCACACTTTCAACATCGTCCTTATCGAATTGGGTCACTAAATTATCGCCCCCCTGCTCACAATAAAGTGGGGTAAAGTCAGTTAACGGCGTAGGTGAAATAACCACACCGCCGGCATGTTTGCCCGCATTCCTTGCGGTGCCCTCTAAAGAAAGACCATAATCAATTAAAGATTTAACATCTTCATTCGTTTCATATAATTCCCGGAGCGCCTCTGAATCTTCCAGCGCCTTGGTCAACGTCATGCCTAATTCAAAAGGAATCAATTTAGCTAAATGATCAACAAACCCATACGAATGCCCTAAAACTCGACCCACATCACGAACAACCGCTTTTGCCGCCATCGTACCGTAGGTTATAATCTGTGACACATGATCCCGACCATAACGCTGTGCCACATAGGCGATCACCTCATCACGCCGGTCCATACAAAAATCCACATCAAAATCCGGCATTGAAACCCGCTCAGGATTTAAAAAACGCTCAAACAACAAATCAAATTCAATCGGGTCCAAATCGGTAATATTCAAAACATAGGCCACCAAGGAGCCCGCGCCAGAACCACGCCCAGGACCCACGGGAATGGCATTATCCTTTGCCCATTGAATAAAGTCGGCAACAATTAAAAAATAACCGGGAAAACCCATTTCAATGATAACGCCCAACTCGTCATCAAGTCGTTTTTGATAAACCTGAACCTGTTCATTTGAGGCTGCATGTTTATCTGTAAAAATTTTTTTAAGACGCTCTGCCAGTCCTTGATTTGACAAAGCGATAAAATGTTCCGCGAGCGTCAACCCTTCAGGCACTGGAAAATCAGGTAAAAAACTCTTGCCCAGTGTCAACTCTAAGTTACAGCGCTTGGCAATTTCTACCGTATTTTCTAAAGCCTCTGGGATATCAGCAAATAGCTCAACCATTTCTTCGGTACTGCGGAGATATTGCTGCGAGGTATACTCTTTAGGTCTTCGGCTATCATCAAGCACACGCCCTTGGTTGATACAAACCCGTATTTCATGAGAATTAAATTGTTCAGCCTTCAAGAACCTAACATTATTGGTTGCTACCACTGGCAGTAAAAACTTGGCCCCCAGCGATAACACACGGTTGATATAACTTTCTTCACCGGCCTTTCCAAGCCGTTGAATTTCCAAATAAAAACGACTCGGAAAGACCGCTTGCCACTGTTTAGCCAAACACGCTGCTCGGTCATAATTTCCAGCGACTAACGCCTGCCCAATATCGCCTTCTTGCGCACCTGAAAGTACAATCAACCCTTCAGATAAGGCGCTTAACCACTCAGCCTTAATCATAGGGACACCCTGATATTGACCTTCCTGATAGGCACGTGAAATCAAAGCAGACAGATTCATATAACCCCTATAATTCTGTGCTAACAAAGTCATCCTGAAGGGTGCGGTACAATCAGCATCATTATAAAGACAAATATCAACCCCTATAATGGGCTTAATCCCGGCCTTTTGTGCGGCACAGTAAAATTTAACTAATGAGAATAAGTTACTTTGTTCTGTTAATGCCACAGCTGGCATAGCCAACTCAGTCAGACGCCCCATCAATGGCTTAATTTTAACGATGCCATCAACCAATGAGAATTCCGAGTGAACCCTTAAATGAATAAAATCAACTGCCACCGCCACTGTATCTATCCTATACCTTTGATTAAATGAATGAAAAGACAGACAATTTCAGCACTCCATCAATGACGACGACTGCTCTACATTGCCTTAATAAGTAAACGATTAACGGGGGTAAACGTAGGCCTATGAACGGCAGTTACCCCTAAAGCCTTGAGCTGTTGCACATGGTGCTGGGTCGGATAACCCTTGTGTTTGGAAAAACAATACCCCGGAAAAAGAACGTCATAAAAATTCATCTCCCGATCACGGTGTACTTTTGCAATAATAGAGGCTGCTGATATCTCAGCAATCAATCGATCCCCTTGTACAACTGAGTCCCCTTGACAAGGAATTTCCGGGTAACGGTTACCATCCACCCAAACCCAATCAGGGGTGATGTGCAAGCCCTGATAGGCCCGCTGCATCGCTAATAACGTTGCCTGTAGAATATTTATCGAGGTTATCTCACTGACTTCGGCGCGTCCTATACTCCAATCTAAAGCCTTCTCTAAAATACACTGTGACAGTAATGTACGCCGCCTAGGAGAAATAGTCTTTGAGTCCTTAAGCCCTGCTATGGGATTAGCAGGGTCTAGAATAACAATAGCCGCCACAACTGGGCCGGCAATACAGCCTCGCCCTACCTCATCAATACCGGCAACAATTGACGTGTCTAGATCCACGCAAATTAACGAAGAATGCCACGTGTGACATTACGTAAGAAATTAACCATATGAGACAATTCTGTACACTCACCCGCTATTTCTTCCATTTCATCAATAGCATCTTCTAACTTTAAGTTAGATTTATACAAAATTTTATAGGCCCGTCTTATTTGTTGCGTCACTTCAGGGGTGCAGCCAGAACGCTCCATACCCACAGAATTAATACCATGCGGACGTGTCGGTCGCCCACCCACCATGACAAAAGGAGGAACATCTTGGGTAATTGCACTGCCCATAGCCGAAAAGCTTAACCGACCAATTTTGGTGAACTGGTGAACCAAGGTAAACCCACCTAAAATAGCATAATCATCTAAACGCACATGCCCCGCCAATGATGCGCCATTAGCCATCGTCACATGATTGCCTACCACACAGTCATGTGCCACATGCGTATAAGCCATAAATAAATTATCATCTCCAATCTGGGTTATGGATTGATCTTGCTGCGTTCCGCGGTGAATCGTTGAAAACTCACGCACCGTATTTCGATCGCCTATTTCTAGCCGTGTCAATTCCTGCGCATATTTTTTATCTTGCGGGTCTTCACCAATCGAAGTGAATTGAAAAATTCGATTATCTTCACCTAAAGTGGTGGGCCCTTTTATAACCACATGGGGACCTATCACCGTCCCTTTTCCTATTTGAACATCAGATCCAATAATTGAAAAAGCACCAATAGAGACCCCTTCTTCAATCTCAGCA
>JGI26243J51142_1000656_pt1 | contig 15124 bp, 13 predicted proteins | sample SaaInlV_130m_DNA_FD_51142 | JGI IMG/M metagenome (IMG submission 51142)
GCTATTAACTCAACAAAGGGCTGACTGATAAGAATACTATCGCTACTAAAGTAAGTTGTCCCATTTTTACTCAGCGATGCCTGTTCTAAAAAATATTTAGGGTTCATTGCACGGCTACAGTCTTCTCGTCTGTCTGTATAAACTTGATTTTTTTTTGCTGGTTGAACCTGCTGATTTTTCAAATTTATTAGCGGATTAGCCGCATGACTAAAACCGGCCATTAAAAAAAGAGTCAGTAGAACTAATAGTTTAGCGCGCTTTAATTCACACATTTATCGATCTCCAGTAATGATAAAATTCACCTTGATGCAAAAAACATAAATAACTCAAAGTGAGTTTTATTTAAGCATTATTGGCGACGTTAAATGTATAAGCCTTCATGGGTAAATGCTGAACAAAAGATGAATATCTTACTAGCGCGTTCCTCAAACTTCTGGAATCGTCAACGTCACCATCACCCCGGAATTATCGTGACGATTGGTTACAGTAATACGACCCTGATGAGATTGGATAATATGATAAGCAATATACAGCCCAATACCCAAATGCGGGGTCTCAATTGTTGATTTCTGGCTCGGAATAATACCGGTAAAAAGAGCCTTCAAAATCGTCCCACTCACAAGCGGGCCATCATTACTGATGGTCACATAAATTAACCCTGCCTCACGCGTAAGCGCAATATCAATACAACCCTCATCACGGGTATGATTGATCGCATTATCTTTTATCTTATCTAAAAGTTGCACAAAACGAAGGTCATTGCCATTTATAAATGCCGTGCCTTTTGGCTGGGAAAACTGAAACCGCACCGTCGAATGCAGTTGTTGAATATTTTCAACATATTCACTAAGCAACGATACCAAATCGATCTTGACCATGGTATCGGTCGCCAAAGCCTCCTCAATATGAGCCGCCTCTGTTAATCGACTAACAATAAGTTCTAATTGTAATATGGAGCGCTTTGTTTTTTTTACAATGTCTGCAACCTTCTCAGGCGATGAATCTAACTGCTGCAAGCCTAAACTAATCGCATTGACTGGATTAAGAATTTCATGGCGCAAGGTTCTGGGTATTGTTTCTAAAAAATGCGTATAGCGGCTTAAACGCACTAATAAATCAGAGGCCCCGCGTGATAAATCCCCTAAATCATCTTGTGCATTTTTTTCTGATTGAATATCGGTTTTAACTAACCGACCTTCAGAATTAATAGCGCTATTAAGTTCATTACTTAAACGAAGAATTCGAAAAGATAAACGCAATATAAATAAAACTATGCCAATAAAGACTACAACAATGGCATAAGATAAACGATCAAGCGTTTTACGCTGATGCGTTAAAATTTCCTGACTGTCTTTTTCCAGTAACACTGCACCAGCAATATCGTCTTGAATAAACACTGGCTCAGCGCTGGCTATTACCGTATTAACCACCCCTTCATTATTTCTACGTTGATAAGTCATTACTTGACTTTTACCCGCCAGAGCCGCACTAATGAGTTGTTCACTTTTTTCATTATGCTTATCACAAATATTTTCAATCTGGGTCATTGAGGGCGTCGCCGTTCTTACGCGGCGGTATCGATCAATAACGCATATCCGCGTAGTATCAAGACGCTCAAGACCTGCTAATATTTTTTGTAAGGGGTAAGACAAAATGATGAGTTGATTGAGCTCACCAGACCACTGTTCAGGTAAGGTTCCGATCACAGTTTTAACATCTCTCAAGTATGAATTATCCACATCAGCCACCATAACAACTAAGCGATGCTCAAAACCAACCCACGCATAAGGTAATTGAAATTCAACACTGTAACCCTCTTCAAGGGGTTCTAAAAAAGCCTTAATTTGATATTCCGGTTGCCCTGTTACCGTATGACGCCAATCCTCATGGACTTCAAAAGCGGTCATTTCACCCGGTTGATCTGCCACGAGCACATAACGCTGGGGTAAGCCATTTTTTTTAATAATTAGGCGAATATGATCACTGTTGTCTAATCGTCGATATTTTATTGGATCTCTGAAGATTAATTTAGAATCTTCAACCTTAACAAATCCATAGATGGTCTCTGCCCGCTCACCTAATAGCAAGTCAAACGCTAAAGGCTGAGNATAAGAGCTGTCTTGTGCATACAAGGCACTGTCTTCACTATAACGATGAGAAAAACTATCCGCTATATTCCAATCGTTATTCTGGCCATTGAGGTCGATTGCCGAGGGCAAATGAAAAACATTCAGGGATGATTTTTCTATCCACTCACTGTCCANTTCGCTGGAATAAAAGAACAAATCAGAGCGTTCATGTAATACCTTAGCAATCGCTTGTGTCGACAATAATTGCGCTTCGGTTTGCACCTGAAGATGGAGTTGTTTCATTTCCTGAAAATAACGATAGCCCAGTACAAAAATCATTAACAGAATAATGCAAATAATCACCAGTGGCCCACGACCGATGCGTAATCGGAAGGAATATTGTTTCATTCCAATGATAATTTATAACCAAAACCATAGCGTGTTTTAATGGCATTAAAATTAGAGTCAACTGCCTTAAACTTTTGTCGAATCTGCGCAATATGGGTGTTAATCGTATTGTTTTCGACAACGCCCTGACGCGTCGCTTCTGAAAAACCATCATAACTGACACCATCTGGGCAATCGAGTAATCGTTTTAGCATCGCAAANTCTGTAGGCGTTAATAACACCCCCTGCTCATGCCAAGTCACTTTACAAGTCATTGAATTAATAGCCAACGGNCCCAATTGTTGGCAAGGGGACGATATTGCTACGACCTCAGAAGATAAACCCTGTTTGATATTAAATAATGAACGAACCCGGGCCAAAAGGTATTCAAAAGTAACCGGTTTAGTTTGATAGTCCCAAGCACCTAAGTTTAGTCCGTAAATTTCATCAACTTCATTGCCCCGACTGGTTAAAAATAAAATTGGAACTTCACGGGGCTTAATTTGTTCAATAAAACGACAAATTTCAAAGCCCCCTTCTAAATCATGATTGAGCATAATATCTAGTATCGCCAAATCAGGNAGTTGTACCCTAAACATTTTTTCAGCCTGGGCTCTATTTGAATATTCATCCACATGGTACCCTTGAGCTCGCAATGCCTGACTATATTGGCTGCGTTGCTGTTCATCATCTTCTACAATTGCAATTATTTTTTTAGCCATCAATAAGATCTATTTATTCCAACAAATTTTCTATTGAGTTNATAGTCTAACAAAAATGATCGGCTTTTACGGTCTTGCCATGAGACTTCATCTTTTACCCATGATTTAACGGGTTGAAAAAAATAATATCTCGCTACGTTATAATAGAAACACACCTTATGGGTAAGTCTTGTGATTAAAAATAATCCTTATATTTGTGGCATTGATCTCGCATGGCATTGTGATAAAAACAATTCTGCCATGGCTTTTGGCGAACTTATAAAGGGTGAATTAATCATTACTGATTTAATACCGAGCATAAAAACTATTCCTGAAATCCTCCAAAAAATTAAAGAAAGACCCTCCCTGACAGGACTAGCTATTGATGCCTCTCTGATTATCCCTAATCAAACAGGGCAACGGTTTTGTGAGCAACAATTAAATAGTTTTTATCAATCTAAAAAGGCAGGGTGTCACCCGACCAATAAAACACTCTACCCCAATGCTGACAGTGTCATATTGTCACAGCATTTAACGCAATTAGGTTTTTGTCACTTAAATCATCCCGATCGAGGATGTTGGCAATTAGAATGTTACCCGCACCCTGCAATCATCGAATTGTTTGCCTTAACTGAACGCCATCTTTACAAAAAAGGGTCCGTAGCGACTAAAAGACAAGGCCAAATTACATTGGCTAAATACCTTAACCGCCTCCACTGTTCTCAGGTGCTAAGGTTGACTATTAACACTCCTTATCAATACCATCTGGAACCTAACTATATTGCAGCACTCAAAGGTCATACTTTAAAGCAAAACGAAGATACTCTGGATGCCATCATCTGTGCTTATATTGGCGGGCTATACCTAACCGGTGTTAACAACCAGTGTTTCGGTGATACGGAAAATGGTTATATCTATGTCCCACAACAAAAATGTATCTAAATGACCAAGTTAATCTCAAACAAGCACTCCTGTCACTCACTATTTCATCTATAAATAATCCTATGCTCTATGTTACGATGGCATAACTTCAGTATTTTTTTAATTAACTACGAGCGTTTAACTATGCATAAACCCATCACTTTACCCCTTTTACTTTTGGCATTACTTCTTCCTTTTAAATCTATGGCCGCAGAAACTGCAGAAGCCGAAGAAATTACTCTAGATGCGTCTTATTTCGCTGGAAGCTGGAAGTTAATTGCAGCTGGACCTAAACTTTTCGCAAAAAAACCTGACCGTGTCGATGATAACCCATTCAGTTATGTTGACAAAAAGAAAATCAAAGAAAATCAAACCTGGACGTTTAGTGCGGATGGAACCTTTAGTTTGGCCGCTATTGATCACCGTGCTGCTGCACCTTTTACCGTTACATCAACATTTACTGTTGAAAACAATACCTTGATTATTAAACGTGTTGGCCGTTCACTTTATGACCGCTATAAAGTATTTCTGCGAGAAGGGAAAAAACTGGTTCTAAAAGGTGGCATGATGGGTTACGCCGTATTTGAAAAACTTTAACCCCATCGCTTCCGTTTAATTAATACCTATCTGGTGGTGATTTTTTAATTCACTGCTGGGTAGTTTTTTTTATCACCCGACTTAAGAGAAATAAACAACACTTAGCCCTCTGGCCATAACCAGGCTGCACCCCGCACACCACTTGAGTCGCCATACTTGGCAGGCTTTAACAGCGTATGGACAGTATCTGAAAAGATATATTGCCCCCACAGGGCCGGTACACGCTCATAAAGTGGTGAAATATTAGACATGCCGCCCCCTAAAACAATAATCTCAGGATCAAGCACATTGATGATGCTGGCTACTGATCGAGCAACTTGATCACAGTAACGTTCAAAAGCCTTTTTGGAAACTTGATCACCCATCGCGGCCTGATCCACAATCCTTTTACTATCAAAATCGCACTGATTTTCAGCATTAAATCGTGCCGTAAACCCGGGACCTGATAAAAAAGTTTCAATACAATTAAATTGACCGCAATAGCAAGCCATTAACTCACCATCAGAATGTTTCAACCACGGCAAAGGGTTGTGACCCCACTCACCGCCAATCGCATTACAGCCAGTAATAATGGCACCATTAACAACAATACCTGCACCTACGCCGGTACCCAGAATAACACCAAACAACGACTTAACATTGACGCCAGCACCATCATTATATTCAGACAATGCAAAGCAATTAGCATCGTTTGCTAAGCGGACAGGCCGTTGCAGATTAAACTCGAGATCTGACTGTAGCGCTTTGCCAATAAGACAAACTGAATTCGCATTCTTTACTAATCCAGTCACAGGGGAAATCACACCGGGATGACCGACACCGACCGAACCGCTCCTACCTAATTCACGCTCGCAACTAACCACCAAATGACCGATGGCATCGATAGTTTTAGAATAGCTGCTTTGGGGTGTCTTGATACGTTTCTTATAAAGTTCTGAACCATCAGCATCTAGGGCAACCAATTCTATTTTGGTTCCCCCTAAATCTATTCCAATCCGCATATCTTATATGACCTAAACGTAACGTCAAAAAACTACTGCGCCAGTCATAACATTGGCACAAGTTAAAAATCAGCTGCGTTTAACAAATACTATTAATGTTTCTCTAAAAGATAAAAAACAACAAGACACCTACTTATCACAAAAGAGATAAAATTAAACTCACGAGTTTATTTCTTAACGGCTGCTTTTTTAGCGGGTGCTTTTTTAGCTGCAGGTTTTTTAACTGATGCTTTTTTAGCCACAGGTTTTTTAGCAGGTACTTTTTTAACTACAGGTTTTGGAGCAGGTGCTTCGTCCTCAGCGGGGTAATGCGTACCCGTTTCTGATGATCCTAAGCAAGACTCTTTGATAAGACCAATAGCGATACCAGTAATGATCCCAAATGCAATAATTGATTCCACGGTTTTTCTCCTAAATGCTAGCTTGATGCCATCTTAATATAATCTTAAACCTGTACTAACACAGCCTATAAGATATGATGATTCTATTATTTTTTTAAAAAAATGAACCTAATTGTCTAATAAATAAATTTTTATTTACTAGGGAATTATCTTAACCGAATTTTGTTATCAACACACTAGCAAAACAAAAAATATTTTCCTAAGTAGTGACGAATAGCCATGACAATGAATTAAAACCGGTTAAAAGTATTCATGCTTCACTCGACATAAAATTTATTCTTTCGACTTGTCAATGAGACTTTCCCAATCTGACTCTGAAACAACCTTGACTGCAAAGTCATTCGCACGGGCAATTTTACTGGCTCCGACATTCTCTCCGCAAACAAGGTAATCTGTGGACTGAGAAATTGAAGCGGGTATTTCACATCCTAGTGCCAAAGCTTGCTCTTGCATGGCCCTTCTACTCTGATGCATTTTTCCTGTAAAAACTACTTTCTTACCTGTCAGTACAGATTCCATTATTACCCGTTCACCGTCTAACAAGGTCTTTTCAAGAGTGAAACCTTGATCCATCAAGAATTTAATGGTTGGCCATTTATGTGCCAATTGTCTGACAACGGCCTCTGCAGTGACCTCCCCAAAGCCATTAATTGCCGACATCATAGCCACTGTCATCGTCGGTAATTGCTCCAGAGGAATATGTTTTAGTAAACGACGAGAATCACCCAGGCCTAATCGATTCAGCCCGAAGGCTGCTAAAAAACGATAGTCTTCAACAGCTTCCGTGCGCGACCTCTTGAGCTCTTTAATAATATTTTCTGATTGTTTAGGGCCAAAGCTCATTATCTCAAGCTCTCCTTGCTCTAGTTGGTAAATCCCCTCTAAGGTATTAACCCCAGAGGCTATTATTTTTTCAATACTTTTGGGTCCTAACAAATCAACATTACCCAGAATTTTAAAAAAATGCTCCAGACTCGCCTGTAATTGTGCGGGACAATTAGATTCGTAACAAACAAGAAAATCATTTTCCCACTCAAGTAAACTGTCACAACTCGGACAATCCATTGGAACGAGAACCGCACCCACCCCAGAAACTTTTCGCTCATATTTTGGGATCACTTCACCGGCTCTCGATATTTCAATACAATCACCTGTAGCAATGTTATCTTTTAAAATATTCCCGGCATGATGCCCGGTTACCCGGCTAATCGTTGCTCCCGATATAAACACAGGTGTTACCCTAAAAACAGGCGTTACCCTTCCGGTTCTACCCGTTTGCCAAAAAATATCTTCAATCTTCGTTTGAATCCTTTCACCCAAATCCTTTTTAGCTATTTGATAACAGTGGTGGTGATTGGTAGAACCCATTTCCAATTGGATTTCACGGTTTAAAATATCAATCACAGCACCGTCTGTTGGAAACCCACAATCCTTGACCGAAGCACAAATTTCATCAAGACCAGCCATCAACTCACTGATAGTGCCTTGCCAATTTTTTAACGCCGTATAAGGAACAAATTTAGCCGCCCCTGCCAACAAGGCGGCTTTGGCATGCTGATTTAAACTATCAGCACCGACTAACCCAACCATGAAATTTCTCGGATGGGTAAATACATCTTTAAGGTGCGTACTGAAATATTCCGATGTTAAAACTAATTCGCCTAATCCTGTATCACCGCCAACGTGTTGAACGCCAAGATCAAAAACATGTGTGACATTAGTCCCAGAGTCTCCATTACCACGGGTAGCCAGGACACCTTTGTTAAAGGATGCGGCCAAACCATCTAATTTAGCGGTGACACGAACCGTTATAGCGTTATGATTAAAAGCAATTTTATCCGCTGCTTTCTTTACGCGTAGAAAAAAACGCTCCATATCTTCAACTATAAGCCTTATCCGTGCTTAACATCGGGGTTAGGTGTTTGACCTTTTGTTCTGAAAAAAAAGGTTCTACTTCAACACGGTGGAATAGTTTGTGATCGGGATAACGCCTGCGAAATTCAGCTAAATACTCATGATCATAAAGTGAATCGTCCATAATAGGTTGTCCTGAACGGTAAGCCTTATTAGCTTTTTTAATTAACTGTTCAAGTTCACCATCGGTAAGCTCATTAGCAGGGAGATAAATAGACATGGGTATAATCTGGAAATTCTAGGCGTAAATTAGTTTTGTTATAGCTATTATACGCTTTTAACAAAACGATTATTTCAACGCTTATCACGCTATAATTACTGCCAATGAAAGCTTATATATTTCCCAATAGTTTTACACGCTATTAAACGTTTGTTCTGATATTATCAATACTTATGTTGTGTCAAAAAAAATATACCCTTGTATTATTACTCTCAATCATCCTTTTATCCGGTTGCCAATCCTCCTTTGGCCCTAACGTTGTTAAAGACACTCATCCAGGCTATAACAGCGCGATTGCCACAACTTTAAATCATCAGATGTTACTTAATTTAGTTCGATTAAAATACCGCGATGAAGCGTATTTTCTCAAAGTCAGTAGCATCACCGCATCGATGAGTTTCAGCGGAAACTTGGGTGTCAGTTCTAGCTTTGATCTTGCTCCGGGTGGTAATTTGATTAAACCCGACTTCGGCGTTGGTTACACAGACAAACCCACAATCACATACCAACCCGTGCAAGGTGAAGATTTCCTGAAAAATGTTTTATCAGGTATTTCTCTCGACGCCATCATGGTTTTAACCCAATCTGGGTGGAGTGTCGAGCGGGTTTTTGGTTTGTGTGTTGAAAGAACTAATAAACTTCTGAATGCCCCAACAGCCTCCGGCCCTACCCCACTACAAGAACCTAAATTTAAACGATTTAAACAATTGTTGCTGTTATTAAAACATCAGCTTAATCAAGGGAACATTGAGATGGGGTCTGATGACGGTCATAGACAAATAAACATTTTGTTTAAAGCTAACAATAAACATGAAATAGCTGAAATGAATAAACTTGGCAAATTATTAGGCTTTAATCTGGACAAAAACCATTCCGCTCTCGTTAATTTAAACACTAACTTTCTCAAACATGCAAAAAACCAACTCACCATTAGAACGCGCTCAATATTGAGTATCATGTTTTATCTGGCTCAAAATATTGATATCCCTATTGAACATATCCAAGCAGGTTTAGTGACTATCACAAAGAACCAACAAGGCGATGCCTTTAATTGGAGCCAAACACCGGCAGGTTCGGTATTTAAAATCTTAAGTAGCCGGGAAAAACCAGAAAAGGCACACCTTGCCATTCCCTACCGCAACTATTGGTATTATATTGCTGACAATGATTTACAAAGCAAAACGACTTTCATGTTATTAAAACAGTTATTTGATATCCAGTCAGGTCAAACCAAATTTTCAGGTCCGGCATTAACATTACCGGTTAGGTAACAGCTATTAAATTGTGTGGCTTTAACCCGTTGCCAAAAAATACGGTCAGACCACCCTAGAATTTAAATGGCTCAGAGACAAGCAAATGAACCCAACCCGAAATAATAATAGCGGGGCCAAAAGGGATAGCTTGTTGGAAATCAGCTTTCTTTAGTAGCATTGGCAGTGCAATTAATAGCCCTAAACTAGCAGAGAGGGCAATCATACTAACCAGCATAGGAGCACCCAACAGGGCGCCAAAAACCGCCATTAATTTAAAATCGCCATGCCCTAGACCCTCTTGGTTACGACAAATCTTGTAGACCCAATAAATACCCCAAAGACTTAGATAACCTGCAACTGCACCCAATATAGCGCCTGAAGGCGTATTTAAATAACCCACACTTGCAGCGATTAGAATTAGCCATAACAGCGGCAGAACTAAACAATCTGGAATAATCTGATGATCAAAATCGATCAAAGCAATGACTATCAAATAATAGGTTATTATCAGTATCAGCACCCCCTCAGCCGTTAAGCCATAAACCCCCCCGATTAAAACAGAAAAACCTGCCGTCATAATTTCAACAAAGGGGTAACGAATAGAAATTGCGATCTTGCAATGACTGCATTTCCCTTTCAATAATAACCAGGAAAGTACAGGAATATTTTCCCAGAACCTAATGGTTTTTAAACATTGCCGGCAGTGAGAACGCGGCATGCATAAAGAAATTGATTTTTCTTTTTGGGATTCTAAATCGAGAAAATCACGTGCCTGCTGACGCCAATCAATAACTATCATTTCAGGCAATCGATAAATGACAACATTTAAAAAGCTACCCATTAACAAACCCAGTAGGCAATATAAAAACAAGACGGGGGTAAATTCAAAATAGCGTAACGTTTCAAAATTAATGATCATGGTCTCAAGAATGGTGCTAGTATTTAAAATCAGTTACAGATAATCACACATTTGAAACCGTCACAAATTCCAACCCCGCCAAGGCATTTACACCTTGAACATCATATTTAAACCAAACAACCTTCGCTATACCAAACATCTTTTTACCCGTAATTTCAAACTGAACCTTGTCGTTTTTATTAAATTCAGCAGACCCATTAACCAAAGCCATCATCCCTAAATGAGAAGTGTTAGCCGTCGTAAAATTGTAATTCAACCCCTTATGTTCAATGACTCCTGTTAATGTACGCCCTGACCGGTAGAACCGCCTTTTACTCTTCATTACTGAGCTATCGTACTTTGAATCATAAAATTCAAACCCCGTTAAAAACCGACCCTCTACNGTCTTACTCCAAACCGTTGTACAGATTCCTGAAATATTGAGTTCGACTAAATTAAACTCAATAAATTTATGTTCACTAATCCCTTGAAATAATTCACGAACTGTTGNCATCAAGACCGTAGGTTCAATATTAGCTAAAAAGCCAGTTAATGATATATTTACCACTGAAATAGATAGCTCTTCATTACCTACCAAAATATAACCTACGGTATCGAATGAGATACGCTCACACCTTTTTGACATTGGATTAAACCTTATGAAAAAGCTACAATCCAGATAAATATAGTTGAACTTTGAAAAGTTCCCAGACAATCACGTATTTAGGAAATACTAAAATTAAGAATTCTTTTTGTGCTTACTTTTTTAAATCGAAACCAACCTGTCTAGCCAATTTTCAAAGCGACTATCGTTGCTGACCACAGCCACTGTTGAACTTTTACGTTAGTGTTAAAATCAAAAAATCCGATTTGTTTTACTATACAGATAACAATTAAACACTTTATAGACTGAAAAGGAGATGACCCATGCCCTACCTAAAGTTAACAACTAACACACCCTTAAATAATTTAGAAAAGCCTGATCTTCTAAAACAACTCTCACAATTAATTGCGACAGAAACAGGAAAACCAGAAAATTATGTATTAATTGAACTTAATGAAAATAGTCACATGCTGTTTGCAGGGACCTCTAATCCTTTAGCTTACCTTGAATGCAAAAGTATAGGCCTAACAACGGTCCAAGCGAAGTCTATTTCCAGTTCAATCAGTCAATGCTTAGAAAGTTTATTAGCTATTAAGCGAGAGCGCATTTACATTGAATTCAGTAATTGCCCAGGAGAATTTTGGGGGTGGAATGGCTCAACCTTCAGGTGACTTGAATCCAGTGCTTTATCAAAAAATAAACCACTGGAAATACGCCTCAATGAGGAAACTATTTATTAACTATATTCAATAGCCATTAAAGGCTGGCCTTTAGTAATCAGTTCACCATTACTGACCAACACTTTTACTATTTTACAATTTGAAGGCGCTGCAATTTCATTAAATAACTTCATTGCTTCAATGATACAAATAATATCCCCTTCCTCTAAAGTTGAACCTTCTGAAACAAATGGGGTAGCATCCACACCTGAAGCATGGTAANAGGTTCCTGCCATAATTGAGTCGATGGTATTTGGATAATTATTGGCATTTGTTTTCTCAGTACTCACTTCAGCTTTTGATGCTTCAATAGCCTTATTCTCAGTTGTTTTAGATAANGGCGAAGGGCTACTATTAGTCACTGGGCTGATAGCACCTGACCGTAGAGATAAGTTAAAGTCTCCTTTATTGAGTGTTAATTCATTTAATTGTAGATTAGAGGCCTTCTCAATGAGTGTACTCATTCCACTGTAATCATCCGGGTGNAGAATGGGGTTTAAAACTTCAGGATTTTGTTTATTGACTGCGGCCTCTGATTCAACCAACTCGGGCGGATTAAGTTCTTCCAACTCAATATCAGCGGGCGTTTNGGGGCGTTCATTTTCTGGGAAAGCCCTCCATTTAAAGAATTCAAGAGCAACCTCTGGGAACAGGCAATACGATAATATATCCTCTTCATTGGTAATTAGGGTTGGGTCAGATATTGACTCTCCTGCTGTAGGCAAAGNATCTNCAAGATCATCGGCCGGTCGATAATCTATAGGTTTTTCTTCGCCAAGAATTTTCTCAATAAAAGCCGCCTCTATTGCAGCCGGTGATTTCCCATATAATCCTTTAACGTAACTTTTTACTTCTTGAGGAACAATTTTATATCGCTCTTCACAAATGATATTCATTACGGCTTGAGTCCCTACGATTTGACTGGTTGGGGTTACCAATGGTGGGTAACCTAAATCCTTTCTGACCCGGGAAACCTCTACCAATACCTCAGGCAATTTATCAAGTGCACCTTGCTGCTCTAGTTGTGATCGGAAATTTGAAATCATTCCACCGGGAATTTGATGGACCAAAATTTCAGAATCAATAATAGGATCATTGCTCCGTCGTCCTAGAGACCTTTTGGGTCCTAAATCAAGAAAATATTTATTGACAGTTCTTAGTGCCTCCATATTTAATTGGACATCAAATTCTGTTTCATCAAAAATAGCCAGCATCGTTTCAACTGGAGGTTGCGAGGAAAATCCAGCCATCGAAGAAACGGCACAGTCAATTGCCCCTGCACCCGCTCTAACGCCATCTAAGTAAGCAGAGCATGCCATACCACTCGTTGCATGCGAATGGATTTGAATTGGAATATTTAAGTGCTTATTTAATGCCGTTACTAAGTTGTTAGCCATCGTAGGTGATAATAACCCGGCCATATCTTTTACGCACAAGGAATCAATCCCCATCTCAACTTGTGCTTTTGCATCATTAACATACTTTTCAACGGTATGTACCGGACTGATCGTATATGACAATGTGCCTTGCGCATGTGCACCACTCTTCTTAACGGCTTCAATGGCTGAACGCACGTTCCTGTGATCATTTAAAGCATCAAATATTCTGAAAATATCAATACCGTTGTCATGAGCTGTACCTACAAAACGCTCAACAAGGTCATCAGAATAATTCTTATAGCCGACAATATTCTGTCCTCTCATCAGCATTTGCAACGGTGTGTTAATAGCTTTTGCTTTAATAAGCCGGAGTCGTTCCCATGGATTTTCCCGTAAAAAACGCAAACAAACATCAAAAGTAGCCCCTCCCCATACTTCTAATGAGTAATAGCCCACCTTATCAATCGTATCGATGACATCGATAATATCATGCGTGCGCATTCGTGTTGCCCAAAGCGATTGATGCGCATCTCTCAATGTGGTGTCAGTAATTCTTAGCGTTTTATTTTTATTATTATTTTCCATTTTTCAGTCACTAAAGGTAGGCTGTTAATCCAAGGTAGAGGTTATTATTTTTTAATATTAAGTCCACATTACAACAAATAAATAGCAGTTAATAATTTGATATGTATTTTTACCATCATCAACCTCATAAAAAAACCTTTTTCTCATATAAACGTTAAATAGCTACAAAGCGGCAACAACCCTTTTTTTAGCTCTTAAAAAATTGCGTCATTATAAGACTGCAAATGTTAGTAACCGCACCCACCGAACTTATTAACAACCTTCATTAAAGTAATAAACTATTTAATCTACTTCTACTCATGAGTCTTGCCCGCTTCAGTCAAGGCTATGTCCTAAGCAGAGTCATTGCTGTATCCCTGCGAGTAATTGGAGTCGTTATATCCATAGTCCTTGTCATAGGCAATCAGACCCATGAAACCCTCGACACAATGGCTGACGCAGTCGATGAAATGCCGCTTTAATTAGAAATCCATTCGTACTTAAACGCTAAAGAAGAGCTAACAACTACACTCATTAGCATGGAACTGCCTAAAATCGATTAATAAGACCGATAACGCCTTATCATCACAGCTCAATAGTGGTGTCAAAAGTGTTCTCTTCATTCAACGCCGGGTAAAAAAATTATTCTTTGCCACATTTATTTTCCAAATCCTTAATTTGATGTTGTAACCGAAGGTTCTCAATTTGCAATACTTTCAATTGCCTTTTCAATCGCTGAAAAGACTTATCCGGGATGCTAGATGCTGTTGATAAGGGATTGTCCTCATTAAAATACTCGGTTGAAAACGTAACACTTTTTTTACTTACCTCATCCTCACTAAGCCCTGAACAAATTATTTTTGAATCGTCTTCAAAAGAATCACCGTGTTCAAAGGTTCCAATATTAGAAATTTCCCCATAAGCCTCAATGAGTTTATTAATACCGCGCTGATCTGCTTTTACTGAACTCTTCCCCTGATAGATATGCTGTAATTGGTCGCTTGATTCCGCAGATTTTCTAAACCATTCCACTGCTTTTTGATTATTTACCCCCGTCCCCTGACCTTTTGAATACATGACACCGACTTGAAATTGAGAAATCGCATCCCCTTGTTCCGCAGCGTTAAGACAATTCACAAAATTCTGCGTATTATCCAAAGAAGAATCAACACAAGCCAAAATATTATCGGTAAACAAAACAAACAGATAAAACAAAATACTCTTTCTCACTATCAACCCTCAATTATTTCTAAAATAATTTTTTAGATACTAAGCAATCAATTACTATAATATACGTCATATGTCAAATTGATAGTCATGATTTTAATGCTATCAAAATCGTTCCTCTAAGCCCTTAAATTTTATTACAAATCGCTATGAAAAAAACATACTTCGCTCTTTTACTGTTGCTGCCTTTTTTGACACTAAATAAAATTACATTAGCCGCAGCTAAAACGTCATCTGCGACCCAAAAAACCACGATCAGTCCAAAAATG
>JGI26243J51142_1000671_pt1 | contig 14964 bp, 22 predicted proteins | sample SaaInlV_130m_DNA_FD_51142 | JGI IMG/M metagenome (IMG submission 51142)
ACAAATCAACCAAATCAAACATTTAATCCGTTAGACACTCTAAGAGATGTTTCTGAAAAAACTATACAAACTCAATCTAACATCATGGACAATATGTCCTCNATGCAAACAAAAAGTATGGATACTATGTTTAACATCGGACAGATGCTTCCNTCTTTTATGAATTGGGGCGCATACAAAACCACCATTAGCAGTAATGGCAGAATCTCAATTCCCGAAGCTGAACGTAATGCACTTGATTTGAATGATGGCGATTTAGTTCAAGTGATTATTTTACCCATATCAAAAAAATCTAAAACTAAGAAATTAAAAAAATCTAAATAAATTCTAAAACTGTATTTTCTCTGCATCTACAAACAAAGATAAAATTATTTTTAATTTAAAAATAAAATATAACAATCTATGAATTTTCTTTGAACTTCTGTAACTTTTTAATAATTTTATTTGTGAACTTATTTTTCCTAAGTGTCACACTTTCAATTACTCTAATCATGTTATGTCTTTAATTACCAATCATTACCAATCATTACCAATAATATATATACTGGTTTATTTAGACTTGACATATGAGTACACAAACAACTCAAAATACAAATCAGTCAAACGATGTATTTGCAATTTACAAGCAAAATGTACAAAAATATTTTGATGGTATTACAAAAAATACTCCACAATATTTTCAAGCAACAACACATTTTCAAGATGAATGTATGAAATCTGCTAAGAAATCATTTGATGCTGCAATCACAATGCAACAAGAATTTGCTCAAAAATCTGGATTATCAACAGATATTCCTAGCGCTGCAAAAACTGTAATTGTTGATTCTAGCAAACAAATTATTCAAGCAAGCACGATTCAAAATCAAATTGTAAAAACGGTTATTGACGCAACAACTCAAAATATGAAATCATTTAATGATAATGTTGAGGCATTCACTGATTTGAACAAAAACATTATCCAATCTTGGATAACCTCATGCACCCCTACAAGAAACTAGGGTGATTTTTTTATTTTATTTAGATTTGTAACAATTTTGCGCAGTTTTTTTTATGATCTTTGAGATAACCATTGACCCATTTCAGGCAATATTTTTTTTTGTGAGAACGAACTAGCAATCATTCCCACATGTCCTGTCGGATATATTTTCAAAGTTTTATCTTGACTGCCTACGGCATAGTGTAACGGCATACTGCATTCAGGNGATACTAAATGATCTCCTACGGCTACTTGTGTAAACATNGGCATGTTTATTTTTCTCAAATCTATGAGTTCATCTCCCACATACATTTTATTTTGAACGAGTAGGTTTTTTTGATAAATATCTTTTATCCATTGTTTGAATAGTTCGCCTGGAATGGGAGGTGTGTCGCCTAACCATTTTTCTACTCTCAAAAAATTATCCACATATTTTTTATCATCAATATTTTTGAAGAATTTCACATATTTCTCAAATCCTTGCTCAAAAGGTTTTAAAACTGAAAAACAATAATACATGAATTCTGGAGGCATGTTTCCAATTGTTTCAACCATTTTATCTGCATCCATATGTTTTGCTAAATTACTAATTACTGTGGTATCTTTCCATCCATCAATTACGGGTGCGGTTGCAATGTAATTTTTCACATTTTCTGGGTGCAATGCAGCATATGCTGTAGCAATTGTTGCGCCCGTACAATATCCTTGTAATGAAATTTGTTCAGTGGATGATTGATTTTTAATATATTCTACTGATGATTCTAAATACCCATTCACATAATCATCAAAGTCCAAATATTTGTCCATGCTAGTTGGAGTTCCCCAATCTAACATGTATACTTCAAACCCTTGCTCTAGTAGGTTTCGCACCCAACTTTTCTCTGGATGTATATCTAAAATATGATATCTGTTAATTAATGCATATGAAATTAACAAAGGCGTCTTATGTTTGGTTTTGTTAATTGATTTGTAATGCAATAATCTAGTTTTATCTATCTGCTGAACAACTTTATGCGGAGTAACCTCCAAACTTATTTCGTCAGGTGCAGATACAAATTTTGGCGCATCAATAACATTTTTACTAAATTTTAAAATCTCTTCTATGATTTTAGGATCAATGTTACTTTTACTTAGCATTTTTTCTTTTCTCCTTTTTTAATTCTAATTCTAATTTTGAAACACGTTTTTTTAATGAATGAATTTCTTTGTACACCTCATCAACTTCTTCTTTGCTTGGGAGGTTAACTGATTGCAAGATTACATTTGCAATGTTATTCCAGTGTTTTGTTAATTCTAGTTCTTTTGATACTAAATTTCCATAATTTGCTCCGAATTTTTTGGAATCAAATAACTCTGTAAAATCATTATCAAAAATATCTATCCACAATCTTTTGACTGATTCTATTTGTTCAACATCTTGTGGAATTTCTGGAACCTTTTGATTTACTTTCTTTTGAGAGATTCCCCATGTATCGGATAATTGTTTATAATATTCTGTAATGTATTGGTTGAAACCCAGCAAATTTTCATTTATTTCAATTAATTCTACAGCTATTTTTTTTGAATTAGCTGCAAATGCCCTCATCGGTCCTATTGATGTTAGGGCTTGGGGTTTACTTGACATGAGATGTATGATATCTGTCCAAAATAACGACAAGTGCTTGTAGTATTCAGTTATATCTGCAGGTGATTCGGCAGAATCTTTAGATGATTTTGATTGCACCCTTACTAATTAATTTAGTTCGCAATAAATAGTTCTAACACATAAGTATGTTATGGATAACATCGAGGAATTAGAGGATATTTGTAAGCAAATTTTAAAATTGGATCCTAAAATGAGATCTGCNAGATTTATCAATGCTAGAGGTCATTTGGCAGCTGGAGGTATGAAGGAGGGTCTACTTTCACTTGAAGCAAAAAAACAAGATGAAATGATGTTCATGGAACTTGCATTACGTGTAAGAATGAGGCATGAGTTTGATACTGAATTTGGCATTGTTCATTTTTCTTTGTCTTATAGAGACAAGGTACTCGTAATGAGCTTTCCACTAAGTAACGATGATGTTTTATTGGTATCTCGTGAAAAAGATAAAGATTTTGGGGACATTCCATTTAAAGTTCTAAAAATTATTGAATGTATTAAAAAAACTCCAATCAAAACATTCTGATTCAATGAATTTGGATTTTTATAATCTTTAATTTATGTCTAAAATTTTTAAATGATTTTTACAGAATATTTTCAATAGATCCACTTAACAACAATGACTATCTTTTAAAATTAATGTCCACTAATTCAAAAAGTAATGAATGGGACTCATTGTGGGGGAGTATTCAAAATCTCTTGAAAATTGGAAAGCAATATTCGAACAATTCCAAAACGCCAGTAATGAGATGCAAACAAAATTCAACAAAGTTTGGGAAAAAGCAGGTGCAGAATCTAGCACTAAAACCATGAATGATTTCACAGAAAAATGGCAAAAATCTATGAGTGATGCTGGAATAACATCATTCAAAGATTTCACAGACAATTGGCAAAAATCTATGAGTGATGCAAATACTTCAGCATTCAAAGATTTCACAGACAATTGGCAAAAATCTCTTAGTTCTTCAGGGATGGAACAAATGAATGCTTACGGGGAAATGATGAAAAAATTCTCCGAAACGTGGAACTCCATGTGGCCAAAATCCCAATAATTTTTTACACTAATTTCTAATCTATTTTTTAATCATCAACAAAACATAATTCATGCCTAGAATTGCCTTACCATTAACCAAAACTACTCAATTACTTGATAGTAATTCTTTAACTACAATTTACATAATTTTTTGCAATTAACCATGAATGATGAATAAATTTATTTTTGAATCATTATCATCGTTATTTTTCTGAATGTGCTGTTTTTTCATGATAGTATTCTTGTCTTTTCAAATCTTTTTCAGAAATAATCCTACACTTTCTCATCGGAACTAACCTAGACATTTGTTCATACGTAGACATGTCTCGAACATCTGCAGCATATGCAATTTGTAAGAGAGGAGACTTTTCTTCAATCATAGGTTTGGCCTGTTCATATCCTCCATTTTGAATCATCCCAGTTCTAAAAAGTCCAATAAGTGTAGAGCTTTTGGATATTTGAGGATCCTCATAGCAACAAATAGAGAACTCACCATTTTCTTTTTCAATAATTGTCAATCTGGTAAATTTATCACTCCATTTTTCGATTTCTCTAGATACGATAGTAGCTTCAGTTTTATCTTCAAAAACAGTGGACACTACGAGTCTATCTTTTTCATATGCCCATGATATTCCATAAAAATTATCATGCCAATCAATCTCAAATGACATGATTTGGTTAGAAAAAATATCAAATTAACGCTTTCGATTTGTAGTAAATATTAAAAAAGCGAACAAGCCCAGGGCAGAATCCCGTTTGGTTTCCTTTAGAGTGATGAAACTCAGGGGGTAATGGTGGACTTGTTCCTAATGACAATGCTAGGGGATTATGGTAATTAAGTATAATTTTTTTTGTGCAAAAATTGCAAACAGCGATGAAATTCTTGCAGCTAAAAATATAATTCTTACAAGGTTTTATCCGAATTGCGTTATTTGATCTAAGGTGAATTTTTAAATTAACTTCTATTTCTTTGAAAGAAAAAAATTAATAATTCTAATGATAGTGTATTTTATTATCTTTGAGTGTCTTATCCAGAGGCGCAGTAATAATTCTGTCTGATCCTTTGCATTGATTTTTTCCCTTGTAATGTTTGTGGATTTTAATTTTAGCCATCATTATGCTATCTATTCCATAACTTCCATGATGATCTGTTATCTCTTGACTGACAATATGACATGCTTTAGAAACATTGCACCACTTGCACATAATGCTCATTGTTTTCTTGTCTGCCATGAATTTTCTGCAAGAATTATGAACTTAAGTTTAGTGGAAAAATTCTAAACTGAATTAAAAGAGTAACAAGTAACGATTAAAATTATTTTGTTCTTTTTCTAATTTGCTGAACTACCATTGGCAAAAAGGCCCCCACGTCTGAAACAATTCCTAGTGCTTGCCATGTGCCCCTATCCATTAATTTAGTAACAGTTGGCTGACTGATATCCACAACAATCACCTTGACAGCAGCTGGTAGCATATTTCCAGTTGCAATAGAATGAAGCATTGTTGAAATCATTATCACCATGTCTGCGCCTTTTACAACCTTTTTGTACTGTCTTTGAGCTTCTGCAACGTCGGTAATTACGTCAGGTAGCGGTCCGTCATCTCTAATTGATCCTGCCAGTACAAACGGAATTTTGTTCTTCACACACTCGTACATTATGCCTTTTGTTAATTTTTTATTTTTAACCATGTTTGCAATGGATCCTGCTTTGAATACGGCATTAATGGTGTCCATGTGATTTCGATGTCCGTGGTAAGCTAAAGTTCCATCTCTAACATTCATACCCAAAGACGTTCCAAGTGTCGCGTATTCTATATCGTGTACGGCCAGTGCATTTCCGGCCAATAATCCGTCAACGTACCCTAATCTAATTAATTCAGATATCGAATCATCCGCACCAGTATGTACAATTGCAGGACCTCCAACAATAACGATTTTTCCCCCTTTCTTTTTGGTATGAATATGTCGTCAGCTACTTGTTTTGCAATATGTTGAGTTGGTCTTTCACTAGAGCTTGAACTTCCCATAAATTCAAAAACATTAACTCCTTCACGTGGACGTTCTGGAGGAGTTATCTTGACACCGTCCTCACCAACAATAATCTGATCATTCTTTTTTACATCCCTAACAGGAATGCAATACGCTTTGTTTCCTTTTACTACAATACATTTGTCCATCATCATGTTTTCAACTGAAATCCATTTTCCCTTGAGAAAAATCTGTGTCTGGTTATTTGTCGTGCTGTAAAAATTATCAGGCATTACAAAATTTTTTGGTGATTTTTTTAATTTAACTTCCTTTTGAGTTTTGGATATAGCTCCTTCTCTGTAAATTGTTTTTAATATTTCATCCAGATGTAATTGATCATTACCTGTAACGGATAATCTGGCATAAGAGTGATCTTTCTTTTTACTACCGATGTCTATCTCTTCAACATTAAACTCACCCTTTAAATCCATAATTTTATCAAAAATTTTAGTTAGAATTGATGAATCTATCAGATGACCGCTAACTTCAATTTCCTGTGAAAATTTACTCATTTTCATACTTACACATTATCATAACTAAAGGTTTTGTGTCAAATTTTTTAACGAAACCAAGGCACAGATTACATTTTAGGCTTGATTTTGTTTCATCCAACAGAAAAAGAAACTACAAGGAGTTATAATGAACGATGGTAAAAAAATGAAATAGAAATGACTAAGAAATTACCTCAAGGACATAATATTGGTGGCGGAAATAGACAGAAAAGACGTCAAGCCTACAAATTAGAGAAAAAAAATTCTGAATAAATCAACTTTGTGATCATTTGAATTGTTTTTCATTCCCACAACTTATTCTGATTTTAAAAAATTCTTCTTTTAATTCCAACAATCACTACAGCTGGAACTCCAAGATACATTCCAAGGTTTAGTGCAATAACGGATAGTCCAATTTCCAATACTTCAGATTCAGAGTTAGCATTCTCCATTAGTGATAGAGATGAAACCATGGGGGTGATTGCAAGCTTTACTGCCTCCTTGAAGTACGGGTGTTCTCTTTCCATGTCTGCAATTGCTGGTGAGAATGAATAGTAAATGTCGTTGAATGTTGTCATGAATGCAGTTCCAGATTCTGTTTGTAGCAGTTGGTTATCCCTTAGTTCTCTGAGTTGCTGAACTTGTGGTGCCATCTCACTACCGTATGTCGCAGTCGCAATTAGACAGCCGCCGCCTTCTTCAGAACCGCCTTCCGCCAGTATGTGAGATTCTTCTTTGGTTTGGGTTGCTCCGTCATCAGGCAATGTAACAGGTTCATTAATTGTAAATGATTCTTGTACACAAACATCATATTCAGGTGCGCAAACTTTCAGAGTCCAAGTTCCATAAACTAAATTATTAGCAGAACTAATTTTATTGTCCACAATGTATGCGGGCTTTCCTGTATCTACACCACCAGGATAATTTCCAGGAGAACCGTCAGGTTTTGTAGTTTGAAATGTAATCTCGGTAGATGCAGGGGCGTCTCCAGTTACGCGGTATCTAGTATAATCTGCGTCTTCATAAATTTCTAAACTGTTAATTGTTAATTGAGTTACTGCAAATGTTATTGGAACCATTACGCCAATCATAGCAACTGCCACTATTGCAATAATGAATGAAGATTTCAATATTAACATCAAATGTGTCAGCTATTTATGAAATTGTTTCTGCTTTTAAAAAAGGCCTTTTAGTTTACGTTACGAAAGGATAGGGCGGAGTGGGTTTTTTGTATAATATCTAAGCTAAACTAGACCCACAACCATTACAGAATTTAGACTGGAAGTATTACCTTACCTTCAAATTTTTGAATGTTGTCTTTTTCAAATATTTTTTCCAACTTTTCTTTTTGTAGTTGCGTTACACCCTGAACTATTGTTTTTGAAGAACCTGATTTATCCACTAAAGCAAGAATATACCCGCTATTGTCAGTGAGAATAAAACCTGCAGATTCATCTACAAATGCATAGAGATTTTCTTCTCCAACTGCTTGCCACACATTAGATTTTGTAGCTGCAAGTGCCAGTGCAGGCATAGCCTTTCCATCAGTCAATGTGTTAAGATACTCTCTTGACTCTGCAACTCTTTTTTGTCCCAGTTTTAATGCCTGAAAATACTGCATGTTGATCAAATTATCTAGTTGTTATAAAAACTGGGCTTGTGTCTTACAAAAGACAGTTATAGAAATCACACATCAATGGTGTATTGCCATTAACAAATCCAGTCATAATCAAATTAAATGAAATTACAACAATGGTTGAAGATAAATCAAAACTCACAGAATCTGAAGTTGAAGAAATTAAAATTATTTTTAGGGAATTAGTTAAAAAAAATGAGCGCTACGATCTTGACGAAATTGAATTCTGGTTTGAAAATGAGGGTAGTTGGAAAACAAAAGAGTCCAGAGTACGAATAACCAACCTTGCAAATTATGTTCAAGACAAATATCAGCAAACTGCTCATTTGAGAATTATTTCAGATGATGATTGTGGTTGTTAATAATCACATCTACATCAAAACCCATACAGCATAATCAGCCAAACAGGTAATTAGCCTAGTTCATTTATCGAATGTACCTAATTCCTATTATGCAATTTTACTTCAATTGTAATTAGACATTCATAGTGAGTGATAAGAAGATCAGGATTTATTTCGCCTGTATTTTTCTATCTTCTTCTCACTATCCCTAAACTAAAAAAAATCATTGCATCACAGCTACAAGGCACGATTTATTTTTTCAAAAAATTAGAACAAACATGGGAAATTATCATTTTTTGTATGAATAAAGATAGGCTGCTCCGATACATTGGCTGTTGTTTTAATTACAACTACCGTAGTTGGTGGGGATTAATTTAGAACTAAATACTCAATGTGTAGAATAGCACATTCAGACATGTACTGTAAAATTTTCAGTGTTGATGTTTGGCAACTTAAGTTTCTAATTGTTCCAACAGTCTGCCGACAATTTTAGAATTCTCTTCTCGTTCGTTTATGATCCCCTGAATTCTTTCATCATCCTTATCATCATTATGCATAATTTCAAAATACTCTTGATCAAGATCATTGTTTGTCTGAAGTCGTTTTATTACCTCAAACAAGATGCCAATAACTTCTTTTTGAGCGTCAATCAATTGATCTTTTTCAGATTCAGGCATTTTTTCAGATTCAGGCATTCTAACTATTTTTCTTGGGTTATCTTTGTAAACATTTCTTCTAGTTTAATCAGATTTATCAAGATTGATCCTTTTTTGCTTTAATTCATGCCTAAAATATTGAATTTTTACAAAACGTTACAAATTAACAAAACTGGCAACATTATCGATTTGCTCTTTTAAGAAAATTACTTCGTAGTGTTCTTTTCCATCATACAGTTTAACACAGCATTCCTGAATTGATTTGTTAGTCAGTTTAATCATGTAAGTTATTTTTGCATTAAACATTTCATTGACGGCATTGTTGGCAGATAAAGTCATAGAATCGTCATCATAGTCAGAGTTATCCCTAGTGTGAAGTAAGTTGGAATAGAATTGTGCACTATCTTCAAGTGCACCCATAAATCTTGTAAAATCAGCATGGTTCTCTGAAACAAATTCTTTATTTTTTGTAAATATCATCTTGTTTCCTAATTTGTCTACGTGCTGTTTTAGAATATCTCTTTTAGATTCTGTAACGTTCTTTAAAAAATCCTCATAGTCATCACGGTTAGATTTACCAATAGAGAAAACTCTGGTCTGTTTATTTCTCATTTGCTCTTCAATCAGTTCTTTTTCCATATAATGCTCCAAAGTGAAACCAATGTCATTGCTTGCGTATCTTTTGCCTTTTTCATTAATCGTGTTATTGTAAATGTTAGTCCATGTCGCCTTATCATCTAACATGCGGATTATGGGAAAAATAATCTCTTTAGGGATTACTTTTCCAGTTCTAACCATGAAAAATTATTTTTTGAATATGATTTAACGGTATGCCACAAATGAACATCACGTCTGAACAGCATTACATTACGTCCTTCGTCAATTGGAATCAACATGAAATTAAAAATTTTATAGCAGATTAGTGCTATTTTTGTTAATCTGTGACTATAATGAAGGAATTTCAGACATTTAACCAAAGTTAATCAAGACCGATTTTATTTGTAAATTATGTTTGTCAAAATATCATACTTGCTGATGATAATTGGAATAGCGGGAATATTGCTTTCAATTACTCTTATCAGCGATTACACTGAAACGACAATACTCGTAGTTATGATTTTTGGAATAGTTGTGCTCTCAATAGGTGCATTCATGAAAAGCTTCATCAACCAAACAAGAAAAATAAATGAGAAAAAAGATTCACAGTGACATTATTTTTGTTAATTTATTTCTACGATGATCGTTTTAGTCAATNTTTGTTCAAAACTAATGAATGCACATCTTATTTGTAAATGNTGCCATAAAAACAAGAAAAATTTCACGTCAGAAAATAAATGATTTTCATGTGATGANGCTAATGATTTTTGGCAGCAGGAAAATTATCCCGTCAGGTGATAAATACATCCTTCAATCAATAATATTCTGAATAAAGAAAATAGAAAAGGAATTCGTACATGGTTGAATCCTTCAGGGTATGGAGTAAGTAGGATCTCATGGCTGCTTATGAGAATTTCTGGAATTTATTTACTGATATTTTTTGTTGTACATGTAATTCATGCAATGTCTGTTCTGGACAGAATGTCTTGGGGCCAATTGTTATTTTTGACATATTCCCCATTAGGCTTTGTTGTCTTGTCGGTAATGATTGCTTTAGGTGCGTTTCATTGCATTAACGGCATCAGATTGATGTTAAATCAAGGAGGGATAGGAATAGGAACTCCAACTAGACCCGATTACCCATATCAAATTCAATCAATGGGAAAAAAGAACAGATTGTGCATTTACGTTACCATGGGTGTTTCAGCATTGGCATTATACGCTGCATTAGGGGTGTTTTTCAAATTTTGAGAGTAAGGGAAAGCCATATTCGAAAAATCCATTACGGTACAGCTTTAGGCGCCATAGGGTTAGTCGCACTACACATTTCAGTTAGATTTGCAACGGGGAATTTTGCATCTTCATTATCGTACGAGTATGTAATTTCTAATTATCAAAATTTCACTTATGCATTACTTTTGGAAATGATATTAATTTTAGTGTCAGTTCATGGTTTCAATGGTCTTCGAGGTATTTTGCTTGATTATAGAAGTGGATACAAATATGAAAAAGCTGTGAATTGGGGATGTTTCATTTCGGTCATATCATTAGTCACCTATGGAACTATCACCATAATTCTTGCAAACCAAATTAAAATTTGATTGTGATGGATAGTTTAATCTTGGAGGATTTGATTTAGAATATCTTTTAGTTTTGGATGGGTAATCTCGTTTTCTGCAGATTTAAAAAAAGACTCAACTGCATCTTTTGATGACCCTTGTTTTTGATACATTTTTGCTTGTAATGCCATTTCTAATTTATCAATTTGATGTACAATTATTGATTCAGGAGATTCTTGATCTTGATACTCATTCCAAATTTGAGTATATTGCAATTTTATAGATTCTGGCAAGGTGCTGAGAATTTTACCATATGCATTATTTTCAATTATTATTTTATCTTCTTTGCTTATTTGGTTTGGAGTATAATCTCCAATTTCTGATTCAGCCAAATCATGCAATAATATCATTTTGAGTATTTTCTCAGAATTGTAATTTCCTAAATCAGATATTATCATTCCCATTATGGCCATAGAGTAACTATGATCAGCCACGGATTCAGGGTTCTTTAGAGATAATTTGTCCATCCACCCCTGTCTGGAAATATTTTTCAAATTTACTGCAGTTTTAAAAAAATCTAAAATCATGATTACATTATAGATAATATTTTGTCCTAATGAATTTTCATATGTGGTTTTTCGAATCACATAATAATTAAGTTAAATTAAACAAGATGTGAAAATTTACACAAAAACAGGGGATGACGGAAATACAGGTTTGCAGGGTAATTTTAGAATTGCAAAATCACATCCAAGAATTATGGCATATGGGACAGTGGATGAAGCGAATGCCGCAATTGGGGTTATCTTGACAAATGTGTTGGATGATGATGTCAGTCAACTTTTGAGTCAAATTCAAAATGATTTATTTTTACTGGGTTCCGATTTATCCAACCAGAATCTAAACGATCTTAAAAACAGGGTGTCCTTGGAGATGATTGAAAAATTAGAAAAATCAATTGATCTGTTTGAATTAGAATTATCCCCGCTAACAAATTTTATTCTACCTGGTGGGGATTTAGCAGCTGCACAGACACATCAAGTTAGAACAATTGTAAGAAGGGCAGAAACACTGGTAGTAAAATTAAGCGATAAGGATGAAATTAATTCTAATTGCATAAAATATCTGAACAGATTATCTGATTTGATGTTTGTATTGGGTCGCTTGATCAATAAGCGAAAAGGAATAGAGGACATCCTCTGGAAACCATAAAAAGACAAACTTTAATGTCTCATCTTGAGTATTTTTTTTAGTGCCAGGGTAGCTCAGCCTGGAAGAGCACTCGGCTGAAGACCGGGCTGTCGCTTGTTCAAATCATGCCCCTGGCACTCTTGATTTAATTTACTTTAGATCCAATATTCTCAAAAATCATTAATTTGATAAATATCTGATATTCATTCACATGATTCAAAAAATTTATTCCTGTTTTTTATGTTAATTAGAATTAATGAACACACTTGAGTTAGATGTTGTTATCATTTCTACTGCTTTAATTGACATATTTTCTTTTTTTGAAATTTTCAATAGTTCATCAGAATGTTCTTCCTTCAAATGTTTGAGAAATTCTATTTCTTCGACATTATTACACTTAAAATGACATAAGGGGAACACACAATTAAAATTCAATAAAATAAGTATAGTCATCTAATAAAAAAATTCATCTAATGATTAAATTTGCTGTGAATTAGGATGTATTTTTAAAAAAAATCCCATTAGAATTAGAAATAAAATTAAAGTTTACAACATTAGAGAAATAAAAATATGGAATGAGAAATTAATCTCAAAAAATTCTATGCGTCAACCAAATTAAAGAAACTTTTTCCAGAACTTGATTTCTCAGAAACGCATTTTACACAAAGTGTTTCTTTACTGGAATTAATGTCATCCCTAAGTTTTTGGTTAGAAAATTTCTTTACAATGGCAACTCGAGTAGTATGAAATTTATTGATTTGGTTGCCATCTATCGAAAAAAATTCTTTCATTGTTAGTTTTACCCCTTTTGTAACATCCTCACCCTGAGTATAATTAGAATCTTCAATGTGAGTTATGGTAAAAGATTGACCGTCAATTTTTGCCAATGATGCTGAATCTTTTACTACAAGATAATCTGTTAATTTTGCTATTTGCTTTCACCTCCCAACAACATGACTAATTGTTAATTGAAGATAAATGGATACAAGAGCCAATTGTTGACTTGAACATACTCTATTTTCAATAATTTCATAAAATAGTCAATAGTTGAAAAAACAAAAAATGCACAGAAGATAAATTCAACATAAAAAATCCAAAAATATGATTGAAGACGAAGAGTTAGGACAGTGGATTAGCGAATTTCACCCCACAGTTGAAACGGATGTTCTCGAGGTGTTAAGAGCCCGTGTTCAATACGCAATATTAGATCAGTTAAACTACATGATTTCAGGGCAAGTGGGATCAATAGAGGAAATCAAAAAGGTAGTTCTTCAAGAAATAACAGAGATCACTAATGAATCCATAGAAGTAGACGTAGATTAGGCGTAAAATGTCCGTAAAATGACATAATGTTTAAAAGTCACACCATCCCAAGATTTTCGATATTCATGGCAGAAAAAAAAGTTACAAAAAAAGTTGCAAAAAAAGTTACAAAAAAAGTTGCAACTAAAACTAAAAAAACAGGCAAATCAAAAGTTAAAAAAATCAATGACGAGCCAAGTGATGGCGGAATTGTAATAGTTGATGACGATATTGTTATTGACCAAGACAAGATAAACGAGGAACGTAGAGCATATCTTGAAGAAGCAAGATCGCAAGAAGCCGTAGACTAAAAACGGCAGATTCGTTTACAGCATATGCTGACGCACACCATACAATTGAATGTCAGTGAAACCAACAAAACCAGATTGTCTTAAAATGCAGGATTTTATCAAAATGAATCATTTGAGTCACGCATAGTCGTATAAAATAAAATGGGAGAATGTCAACGACGGAAATCTCTCAAATCTGACAACACCCATGTTGTATTCATCAAACGGGGAGTGATTCGTCTGGTGATCAAGAATTGTATGTGAAACGTACTAGGGGGATCTTAATAAGAACAATCTATTCTGTTTCTTAATTATGGGAATAAAGAAATCAAATGTTCTAATTGTTGGATTCATCCTCACGTTAACGGTTGTAATGGGATTGTGGTTTTCATGCTCAATCGACAGATGTGGGTTTTAGTTGAATGAGGCATCATCAAGTCCTAATAGTCATGTACTTGGTAAATTTTTTGCTCTCAATCCAGACCCACATCAAAAAGAGACTACATCCTAAAATCACATAACCTAAACTAAGGCCCGTTTTTTAAAATCAGATTAATTCTCGTATTTAATATCCAGTTTTAATTTTTTGATGTATCTTAATCCTGTTGCCCCAATGCCCAGAATCAACGCTCCAAATATGATCCAACCTACAACAACCAAATTTCCTGGACCAGTTATCAAAGACATAATTGCTGCAAATAGCATTATGATTCCAGCAATAATTAGCACATATGCAACTAATTTTGCAACAACTACCACCTGTTCACGGTCCATAATCTACAAAGAAAACGCATCTAGATTTACCTTTTTCTTATGGTAAAAAAATGAGAAGAATCCTCACCCTTCTCAAGTATAACAACAGCAGTGTACGGGTGTTAAATTTGCTGCATACTATGGGCGGCATAAGATCGGATATAAAATATACCAAGTCCTACTAGCGTGTCACGTAAACTAAAACAGCTTTTTTAAAATCAGAATTATTTTGGGCAAAGTGTTGTGAATCATCTCAACCTAACAAAATTTTCATTGAACTCATCCCCACCACCAAAACCTTCCAGTGGTTTTGATTAGGGATTTGATGGATTCCATATTTTCAGGGTTCAAATCAATTTCCTTGTGTTCTGCTAAGACGTGTTCTGTAACCATTGACATCAATTCTTCCACATTATTCGTCGTCGATGATGCTGACCAACTGCAATCTTTTCCTGCGTCCTTGCAGCT
>JGI26243J51142_1000675_pt1 | contig 14949 bp, 17 predicted proteins | sample SaaInlV_130m_DNA_FD_51142 | JGI IMG/M metagenome (IMG submission 51142)
TTACGACATCTTTTTTGATGACTTATTTAAGATCTCTAATTGTTCTTGCCACATCTTAACCACGCGGCTTTGGAGGCCATATCTTTGAATCGCATGAGTCAATTGTTTTTCCATGACTTCTTGATCAAGCATGAGTTTTTTCATGACTTCTGGTGTAAACATTATAATTCTCCCTAGCAATCATTATCGTGCCAGTTACAGTTACGCATACCCCTCTCATTCAGGTGGCGGCTATGACTGAGAGAACACCATTCGCTCAGAATTCTTTACGTTTGATACCTGTATTGAGCCGGTCTTTTCTCTGGGTTCTATTATCAAAAGTATTGTTATCAAACATAAATAGATTCATCACCGCCGTTAACTTCTAGACCCAAAAAAAACACAAATATTACATAAATATGAAGAGACGTAGATTTAAGCAAGATGAGATTGAAAAAAGTGTTGCTGTACTTTTCTAGAGTTACGGTAATAGTGCACAGTGTCGTTGACAGAAACTAGCGTCAGCATGTGAGTAGTGTCTTAACTGAAATAGATAAAAAGGTAAAAAGGTAAATTTACGGAACTTTGCGTTTTAATAAAACCTCTAGATAGTAAGGAGAGGGGTATGGATAGATTTTACTGGTTCATTATAACAATTGTATTAATTCCGTTATTACTAGGTAGCGTAGCGTTACTAACTTATTATGTCCAATCATTGTAATTAATAAACCAATTCATTTCTAATAAAGAGCATACGTGCTGTGTATTTACTAAGAGGTGCTGATATGAGGCTTGAAAAACTTGATATAAAAGACTTTGTTACACAACATTATCTAGAAGACTATTTACATGAACATAAGACTGATCATTTGCCTCAAGCACTACATGTTCTTGAAGAATTTCAAGTCAAATTAAGTACTAATGCAATGATTTCTGAGAAATTTGATATAGCGTTATTGGCAGAAATTCATCGTCTAAAATACTTGATCTGTGAAGCACATACAAAACAGACCTGTAAGTAAATATTTTACAATTTTGTAGATTTTATTTGAAAGGAGTGGGTGATTACAATTTCGGCTTATCCAAAGGAGGACTTTTGCTTTGAGGGGAATGAGTATTACTGTATTTGGCGGGCAATAACGACATAGGATTGATTTTTAAGTCAAAGAGTGAACTTACTGATTTATATATGAAAAGGGTTGCCTCATCAAGGGAGTCAAGTAGTCATATTATGAACCTAGAACTTGCGCATTATCCTTTCAACCGTTATCACGGTTTTGGGTAGGATTCCGGGATTAACTTTCACATCAAACAAGTAGAAATAAATCTATCTGGTGTCTGAGTTGAAACAAATACCTTTATATGATCTTCACCGGTCATTAAATGCAAAGATGGTGACTTATGCGGGTTATCAAATGCCAGTTCAATACCCCACGGGTATTATTAAGGAACATTTGCATTGTCGTTCTCAAGTTGGTTTCTTTGATATATCTCATATGGGTCAGTGTTTACTTCAAGGCCTTAATATTATGGAAAAGCTAGACTTATTAATTCCGAGCGCATTAAATAATCTTGCTAAGGGTCATCAATGCTATAGCGTACTGACCAATGCCTCAGGCGGGATTATTGATGACCTTATGATTTCAAGACTGGATAATGATTTGATGATTGTTGTCAATGGTAACTGTAAAGAAAAAGACTTTGCTTATTTAAAAAGCAGATTGAATGTGCAGGTATTGTCAGATCAAGCCTTATTTGCTTTGCAAGGTCCAATGGCTAAGATCGTTATGGCGCAATTATCAGAGCAGGCCTGTCAATTATATTATATGCAAACGGTGAAAACAAAAGTTAAGGGTATTAAATGTATCATTAGCCGGAGCGGGTATACCGGTGAAGATGGTTTTGAAATTTCAGTAGCTAATCATTATGCACGAGAAATGGCGGAGTTGCTTTTATCGTTTCAACAGGTCAAACCTATGGGGTTTGGGGCCAGAGATACTTTACGACTGGAATCAGGATTTTGTCTTTATGGTAATGAACTTACGGACACTATCACGCCAGTTGAAGCTAGTTTGCATTGGCTTATTGATAAAGACAAGCGAAATTTCCCGGGTGAAAAAATCATCCGGGAACAATTGCAACGAGGAGCGGTTAGTAAAAGGATCGGGCTTGTAGTGGAAGGAAGAATTCCGGTTCGGGAACATCAAGCTATACACGATTCAAATCACCGCAATGTGGGAATGATTAGCAGTGGTCGTTTTTCACCCTCATTAAATAAACCGATTGCTATGGCATTGATTGATAGCCAATGTTCAGATGCCACCTTGTATGCCTATGTCAGAAATAAGACAATTGCTATGCAGGTAACGCCCCTTCCTTTTGTTAATCCTCGATACCACCGGCGGAACTGATGTTAGCATCGAAACTTGCCTTAAATGATCTGGAAATGCGAGGTGATTTTATTCACCGGCACATTGGTAATAATCAACAACAAATAAGTGCAATGTTGGCCGAATTAGATTTGGAAAAATTGGAAGATTTAATTGATGTGGTTCTTCCCAGTAACATTTTGAATCATGAGCCATTGAAGTTGACCGACACTATTAGTGAAACTGCTGTCATCAAGCATTTATGTAAGATGGATAAGCGGAACAAAGTCTTTATATCACTCATCGGCATGGGCTATTACGATACCATTATGCCGGCCGTCATTAGACGAAATGTTCTGGAAAACCCAAGCTGGTATACTGCTTACACTCCCTATCAGGCTGAAGTTAGTCAGGGACGATTGGAAGCTCTATTGATTTTTCAGCAAATGGTGAGTGACTTAACAGGGATGGATTTGGCCAATGCTTCTTTACTTGATGAAGCAACTGCCGCGGCCGAAGCGATGGCAATGGCCCGCCGGTTATCAAAAAACAAATCTGACATTGTTTTTATTGATGAAAATTGCTACCCGCAAACTATTGCCGTAATGCAAACCCGAGCAGAATCTTTGGGTTTTACTGTACTGATAGGAAACCCGTTTCAACAATTAGATCAATGTGATTTTTTTTCTATATTAGTACAATACCCAGCCTCTACAGGTGAAATAAATGATCTAAGTGCTCTTGTGTGTTGCGCACATGAAAAGTCAGCACTGGTTACTGTTGCTACTGACTTACTCAGCTTGGTCTTGATAAAATCACCGGCTGATTATGATGTTGATATTGTTGTTGGCAACTCACAGCGGTTTGGTGTACCGATGGGTTATGGGGGGCCGCATGCAGCATTCTTTGCGACTAAAGATGTTTTTAAACGTTCTATACCAGGCCGAATTATCGGTGTTTCAAAAGATTGTCATGGTCAATTAGCCCTACGTATGGCATTACAGACCCGAGAACAACATATTCGCCGTGACAAAGCGACTAGCAATATTTGTACGTCATAAGTTTTGTTGGCGATTATCGCAGGCTTTTATGCTATTTATCACGGTTCACGTGGTTTATTTCTCATTAGTAGACGAGTCCATCGTTATAGCCAAATATTAGCAAAAGGGATTGAGCAACTGGGTTACAGCATCCTAACGCAACATTTTTTTGATACTTTTGTTATTCATACTCCAGGCAAAGCGAGAGGGATTATCAACAAAGCTCAAGAGGCAAAAATAAATCTACGAATGATTGATGTGGATCATTTGGCTATTTCAGTTGATGAAACAACAGATCGAGATATTATTCGCACAGTGTGGCATATATTTTCTTCACCGACAGATGATCAACCTGTTATTAATATTCTGGATACGCAGGTGGTTGATTGTATTCCTCAGCATGGGATGCGGCATAAACCCATACTAAAACACCCTGTATTCGAAAAATTCCATTCTGAAACTGGCATGATGCGTTATTTACGCAGATTGGCCCGTAAGGATATCGCCTTAGACCGTAGTATGATTCCGTTGGGTTCTTGTACGATGAAACTGAATGCGGCAACTGAAATGTTGGCTATTTCTTCTACTGATTTTAATGGATTACATCCGTTTGCTCCACTTTATCAGACTATGGGTTATCAACAGTTATTTGAAGAGTTAGATGACATGTTATGTGATCTGACTGGTTTTAATGCCTTTTCATTTCAACCTAATGCGGGGTCACAAGGTGAATATACCGGNTTATTAGTGATTCGAAAATATTATCAGGTTAAGGGGGAGGGAAGGCGCAAGATTTGTTTGATACCTGCATCAGCTCATGGTACAAACCCAGCCAGTGCAATGATGGCAGGCTTTAANGTGGTGGTATTATCGTGTGATGACAATGGTAATATTAGTATGGAGGATTTACTTTGTAAGGTAGCAATGTATTCTGAAAATTTAGCTGTCTTAATGATTACTTACCCATCTACCCATGGTGTATATGAGGAATCATTCTGTGAAATGTGTAAAATAATTCATCAACACGGTGGTCAGGTTTATTTGGATGGGGCTAATTTTAATGCTTTAGTGGGATTAAGCCGACCGGGCAAAATAGGCGTCGATGTTGCGCATTTTAATTTGCATAAAACCTTTAGTATTCCCCATGGTGGCGGTGGTCCCGGTGTTGGCCCTATTGGTATTGCAAACCATCTGCTCCCTTATNTACCTGACCACCCTATAATAAAAGGCATTAATCCTTATAAAAATGCACAAGGTACAATTGGCACAATAGCTGCCGCCCCTTGGGGGTCGGCCAGTATATTAACAATTTCATGGGCCTATATTGCGATGATGGGTGCGGTTGGTTTAAGAAAAGCAACACTGACAGCAATACTTAATGCTAATTACATCGCCAAGCGGCTGAAACCATTCTACTCAATACTTTATACCGGGAAAAATGGTTGGGTCGCGCATGAATGTATTATTGATTGTAGGCCATTTAAGAATAGCTGTAATGTCACTGTTGAAGATATTGCCAAACGTTTAATTGACTTTGGTTTTCATGCTCCAACAATTTCTTTTCCGGTCCCTCAAACCTTGATGATTGAACCTACTGAAAGTGAAAGTAAGGAGGAAATAGATCGCTTTTGTCAGGCATTAATTTGTATAAGACAGGAAATTAAAGATATTGAAATGGGACGCGTTAGTCGGGTTAACAATGTTCTACATAATGCTCCGCATTCATTTTATTTATTATTAACAGATTGGCACTACCCTTATTCCCAACAACAGGCTTTTTTTCCTGCTGTTCATTATCATGAAGATAAATATTGGCCCCCAGTGGGACGAATTAATAATGAATATGGGGACAGGCATTTGCAATGTGGTTGTCCGAAATATACAGAGTATTGATTTGTGCCTTATGTGGCCGTTGGTATTTAATAAAATTTATACATAAAACCCCGGATGTAGATAGCGTATATAATTAAAGAAATGATTCCTATTTTACTACTCGTAAGAGGGGATCAAATTGTTAATAAAACCGGGGCTTGCGATACATTCGGAGATTCTCGTAATTGGGAATAGATAATGTTCTTCTTGTGAGTGGTAAGCATGCTTCACTGGGTGAAAGGTATCGGAAACTTGCTGGATCTGGAGTTAGGGTTCCTAATGGTTTTGCTACTACGGTTGCGGCTTATTTTTAAGATAACAACCTCACAGAAAAAATAATTAACGCCTTAAAAAGTATCGACAACGATAATGTCTGTAGTGATTTTTAGCAGCGATGAGGAGAGCCATGAGGTTGTTATCCTGTCATAGCGTTGAAGTTAAGAGGTAAGTACAATTTGTTTTTTTTAAAGTTATCTGTGGATTACCGATTCATAAGCTGGATCTTTTTGCGTCTTTTGGCATTGATTTATATCTTTGCATTTGCCTCAATGGCTGTACAAATTGAAGGGCTTATTGGCACACACGGCATACTCCCTATTGAAGTCAAATTACAGGAGTTGAGCAATGTAATTCCAAACCAAAAATATTGGTTTTTCCCATCAGTATTTTGGTTTACCGCCTCGGACTCTGCTCTGTTGTGGGTTTGTTATTTTGGTGTTATTTCTGCGACTTCGTTGTTTATTGATAGGGCTAGCGCTGTATCCTTGTTTGTCTGTTATATCTTGTATTTATCTATTGCTTTTGCAGGTCAGGATTTTACTGCTTTCCAATGGGATGGATTACTCTTGGAAGTCGGGTTTTTGGCAATTTTTTTGACTTGGGGTTCGGGATGGATTGTCTTTTTATACCAATTTCTTTTGGCGCGGTTTATGTTTATGTCAGGTGTAGTAAAACTGGCAAGTGGTGACCCTAATTGGTCTGGGTTAACAGCATTAAATTATTATTACCAAACACAGCCACTTCCTAGCTCTTTTGCGTGGTATGCACATCATTTACCGCAATGGTTTCATAAACTGTCAGTACTAGGGGTGTTTTTTATTGAACTTTTTGTACCGGTTTTAATGTTTATACCGGGTAAGTTCAGGTCATTAGTAGCTTTATGTTTTGTCATTTTACAACTGTTTATTATATTGACGGGTAACTATGGTTTTTTTAATTTTTTAGTCATCATTTTATGTTTATTTCTATTCAATGACCATGATGTTACGCCATTTTTATCCAAAAATATGGTCAAGCATATCTATCTTCGCAGTCGTTTACCTGGGCTAAAGGCTCATATAAGCGCAGTTGTTTTCACAGCTGTTGTCTTAATGGTGTGTGGAGCAGATGTATGGCAGGCAAGCACCAGAAAACAAGTGATGCAACCCTTGGCCATGCTACAGCAAACTGTAAAACATTTATCTATCATTAATAATTACGGCCCGTTTGCGGTTATGACTACAATTCGTCGGGAAATTATTATTGAAGGTTCTAACGATGGAAATATATGGTTTCCATACCATTTCAAATACAAACCAGGAAATGTAGAGAAAGCATTAACTTGGGTAATTCCACATCAGCCAAGGCTTGATTGGCTGATGTGGTTTCAAGCGCTCGACAAAAGACCAACTGACGGTTGGTTTTTTTCATTTATAAAGCGAATAAAGGAAGGGTCACCGCAGGTTACTGCACTATTGGCTGGTAATCCTTTCCCAACAACCCCGCCCAATTACGTAAGGGCATTGATTTATCAATACCGATTTACAACCCCACAAGAGCGTAGAATTAATGGACAAATCTGGCAATCAAATACTCCCGGTATTTACTGGACAGAATTTTATTCACAGAATTCTTTAAAATCAGAATATAGCCCCTAATTGGCTAAATGGTACTAGCCGTGATAACGTCTTGCTATTAAGGCAATAAGCACGTCAATTAGCTGACAGGCAATGCTGTGATAGCTACGTTTTTAAAAACATTATTTATCTTTCATGCGATTTTTTAGTGTGTTTCGGTGTATCTACTTGTCTTCCCCATTCAGCCCAAGAGCCATCATAAACAGGTATATCCTTGCAGCCAATTTGGTATAAAGCCAGCGCGAGTACCGCAGCAGAAACGCCAGAACCACAAGTCGTGACTATAGGGTCAGAAAGATTGATATGGGCGTGCTTAAAAAGTGATTGTAATGTTTGATCTGAAAATAAAGTTTTTTGGGTACTGTCCATTAAATGGGCATAAGGGATATTTATACTGTCGGGGATATGGCCGGGTTGAAGTGCGGCTTCGGCCAATCTTCGTTGCCCTAAAAAACTATCAGTTGACCGGGCATCTATAATTTGCCGTGATTTACTTGTCAGTACAAATTTCATTTCCTTTAAGTTAAAAACCAGTTCCGAACAGTATTGTGCCTTAAAGTTTTTTGTTATCGAAGTGGGTTGTTNAGAACTCATGGGGTAATTTAATTGCTTCCAGCGTGTTTGACCACCATCAATAATGTGGACTCGATTATGACCAAAAACCCGAAACATCCACCAGACTCTGGCAGCAGCAAAAAAATGATTATTATCGTAAATGAGCACCAGTGTATTGTTGCTAATCCCCATTTTTCCAACGGCAGTAGAAAAATAGTCTGCATTAGGTAACATATGTGACAAAGTGTTAGACAAATCGGCAACCTCGTCAATATCAAAAAAATGTGCTCCGGGAAGGTGCTGTTGTTGATATTCTTTTTTGGCATTGCGCCGTTGCCTAGGTAAAAAGAAAGTTGCATCCAAAATAACCTGATTTTCAGTATCAAGATTTTGTTGTAGCCATTCGCAACTGACTAGTGCAGACTTTTTAATCAATTCTTTTTGTAAAACCACTATGACATTTTGCGTTAAGTAAAAATGAGTAGTTAACCTAATTAAATCGATGTGATCAAGTATTTGAACACTATAAAATATGGGTTTATCATTTTTTATTACATGGATTCAACGAGTAAATGCAATATTTCGGTTAATGCCAAGACATCTTCTGGGTCGATTGTTCATTTATCCCATCATCGCTATGTGAACCCATAGCGTCTAATTGCCTAAGAGGCACTTTTAGTTCATTGTTAACTTTACTGAGTGTCAACAACGAATGAAAAAAAGTGTAGAAAAGTTCAACAGTAATTTTTTTATTAAAAAAAAGTTTTAAAAAAAATCTTGAAAAGAATAAAGGTGTCGCCATATCTTAATTAAACCTGAGTCTCAGAGTGGATCAGGTGTTTTTTAAATTTTATTGCTTCTGACAGGAGAATAGTTATGGCTAGAATTGATTTATCTCGCCTATACCGTAGTACGGTTGGCTTTGATCATTTTGCATCGTTGTTAGACTCCACGTTAAGTACCGAACAAACCTCCCCTGAATATCCACCGTATAATATTGAGGCGATGGATGAATATCATTATGCCATTACTTTGGCGGTTGCAAGTTTTACAGAAAATGAATTAGATATACAGGTTGAAAATGGCATTTTAACAGTACGAGGTAAGAAACAAACTGCTGTTGATAGTCGTAATTATCTTGATCAAGGCATTGCTTCTCGATCGTTTGAGCGGAAGTTTAACTTGGCTGACCATATTGAGGTGACCGAAGCAACGGTTACACATGGGCTATTAACGGTTCATCTGATTAAAGAGATCCCTGAGGAATTAAAACCCCGTAAAATTAAGATTACTTCGGGTCAAGAGGTGATTGAAGATAAAAAAGCAGCAGCTTAAATCATCGACGTGGGAGGCAAGTGTAATCCCCCAATAAATTATAGTAATTAATTTCAGGTTCATGTTGTCGAATCATTGTTGGGCTGTTGTGTTATTTATGTTTTACGGGACTTAATATAATTTTAGGAGCGATGTTATGAATAATTTAAAACATGAGGAACCAAATGAACATTCTTCTTCGATTACTAAAAGGGAATTTTTGTTTGGCCTTCTTTATGGTATTGCTGTCACCCTTATTGTTATTGTCACAGCCTCTTGGTTTTGATATGGGTTGTATAAAACAGACCGGCTGAAGAAGTATGAGCCGACTAATAAGCGGCGTTAAACGTTTTCATATCACAAGGTGCATTTTGACAGGATTGTCCTGTGCCTTTGTTAATTAATTCTACGGCGTTCGAAAGGGCGCACCCATAAAAAAATGGAATACACCCTTTCTTATGCGTTGCAATTAAGCTGAAATCGTCGCCACCCACTAGAAGGAGAAAACAGGATGGATTCGGTTTATTCACGCACAAAAATTAGATAGCTAATTTCAGTAATAATTCCTTTTACCGGATTACCAACGATGAACGTGAATGAAGAGAAGGAATTGCAAAGAATTTAAAACGAACTATTGGTAAAACCCAAGCGTCTAAAACCTTATGTTTATGATGTGAGTTTAGGTTATGAAAAAATTATTACTTGTAGTGGTTTTATTATTATCTGTCACTACTCTTAGCGGGTGTTCTGATCAAGAGTGGGGTGAATTTTTCGACCCTAAAAACAACAAATAATATTTAAGTTTAGTTTTTTAGATGAAAAATAACATACTTTTTCTTACGTAACTGGAGTTATTTTGAATTGCGGTTTAGTCTTAATAGTAACACCCTTAAAAAAGGAAAGGCGCACTCAGAATTATTAAACTGAATGTGCCTTTTTTAGGCATAAAGATTTATTTTTAATAGCATTTTCAGAGTATTTTAAAGGGCCGTGAGGAAGGTTATCCATGCCTTTCTTTTTCTGTTTGTTGCTTACAGGCAATGTATTTAAGCCGATGTATTTCGTTCGATAACGCTATTTCAAAATCCTCAGAAGTCATTGCATTACCCGTTAGTTTAATTTGTAATTTTTGAAGCATATGTAATGCTTTTGGTAAATGTTCTCCTTTGTGTTCATCTAGATATTCATTAAGATAGTATTGTGTGGCAAAGTCTTTTATATCAAGTTTTTCAAGTCTCATTTTACACCTCTTAATGAATGAACAAAATCATGGTTGTGATAACTAATTATTAGATTTTTTTAAGTTTGTATAGGCTCAAAAATTATGAAAAGTAATAGGGTGGAACTACAATGCTAACGGCTAATAGCACAATTCAAATCATGCAGAGATAGACCGATGGGAATTGTCCATAAAATACTTTTACCCTTTGTTAGAGGTCATATCGAAATTTAAAGTTCCCTGTTTTTACATACTGTAGAGATATGTTGAATATGTTCCTCATGTTTTACCCATAATTAGTTTACTAAAAGCGTGTTTTAATTTATTTGAACATTTCTACATAAGAGGTGAATGATGAGTTGCCAGCTTTTTGACTTAGGGTTTGATAATTTTTGCTACGATTTTTCGTTGGAACTATATAGATTCCCTGTTGGAGTTAGGCAATCTATTGTCAAAGGCTATGAGGCTGTATAATTTCAACAATTTTGAATAAATGATAGTCATTCGTTTATTGCATGTTTCGCTTAATGCGGGGTATTGAGCGAATATATTATAGGCTAGTTATGTTTTTATGACTGTGGTGACAAGGATTAATTTATGATTCGGCTTTTAGTTTTTTTAGGACTACTTAGTGGCGGTGTGTTTTTTGTTTTTCTGGGAGAGGATGAGTCCAAGAAGGGTGATTCAGAAGATATTATTTCTGAGCTAGTACCTATACCGCCGATCGTTGAAGTTAAGCCTGTTATGCCAATAGCGGAATCAGAACCTGAATCTCAACCGCTAGTGGTTAAGCAGAAAATTACAATCAGTGACATACCTTCTGAGGAACCTGTCGATGAGTGGATAGCGTCAGAAGATATGTTAGAACCGGTGTTAATTAAACCACCGGTAATTGCTCTAGCTGACAGTGATGATTTTATTCATGCCGCATTAGTATCGGTATTTCCTGATTCTAAGGCCGGTCATTTGTTCAGTCAAGAAAATGTGTTACAGCGTTTTATCACGCTTGTTAATGATATTGCCCAAGGCGATATCCTTTTTAAACACCGATTATTTTTAAAGCCAGAAAGTTCATTTCCAATTTTAGTGTCAGGGGATGCTTTAATGCTCGACCCTGAAGGTTATCACCGTTTTGATGATTTGGTCACTACCTTTACTCAGGTGGATGTTGATGCGGTTATGGTTTTTATCAGCGAGTATAAATCACTGATGCAAATTGTTTTTGAACAGTTCAGTCACGCTAATGATTACACCTTAGATAAAATGCTTTTGAAATCGATTGATGCTATATTGGCTGCGCCAATAGTTTGGGAAGAAATTCAACTCACAAAAAAACTAAGTCGGTACCACTTTGCGAATCCCAATTATGAAGCGTTATCAGGTATTGAAAAACAAATGATTCGCTTAGGTCCTACTAATACCTTAGCGATTCAAGAGAAGTTAAAACTATTTCGTGCAAGGTTACTTGCACTAGAGAGTTGATTCAACCGTATGCTTTTAAGCACACCCCCCTGATAGGGAAGAGTATGAAGAGCTAAATAACGTTTGCCAAGGTCATTTTTTATACTCGCTAACAGGTAAATTGATCCATTTACAATGTTGCGCCAATTATTTAAATGACTGTCATTATTAATATGACATAACTCATTGCAAGAGTAAAAGTCAGTCTATTAGTCACTCAACTGTCGATTAGGTAAGTGATGCTTTTTCCTTTCCGCTGCAGGAAGAGGGGGGTAGTACATTATATGAGAACCTTAGTTGAAAGACTAAAAATGAGGACGGCTAGAAAGCAAGGTAAGAGTGCAGGTAAACGAATAAATTCGACCTCACCTATTTACGACATCTAGGGTTAATATAACCCCTTACGGCATCCTTGATATTGGATAGCAACAATTATTCACCGCAGTTCTTAGAGTAGTTAGATGATTATCGACCGTCCACTCATTGTAATGTTTTCTTCGAATTAAATGACGCTTAAATACGAGCATTAGGCTGAGAAAAGAACTTGATCTTTACAATACCTGGTGGTTTTTTACGACAGGGCTAGAATCGGCAACTAATATATTATGAATCCAAAGGTTTATATCAGATTGAACAAGCCATCCCTGTAAATCACGCAATAACATATGATAACCCTCGTCATAGATGATTTTTTGAATATGTGTCCCTTTTACCGGGAGTGAATCAATCATTTTTTTCATCGCAACGGGTGGAATAACTTCATCCTTCTTACCATAGAGCAACAATGTATTAGCATTTAATTCATTTGATGCTAATAAGGCATCATCCATTAAGTTAACTAAACCCCAAACAGTAGCGATAATTGTTTTTTTAATAATCAAGGGATCTTTGCGCAGATCTTGTAACATGGGTTCATTATCCGATGGTGTGATTTTCAGCCCACCGCCACCTATTTGTGCCCATGGAATAGTATGTGCCGCCAACCACAGCGTTGCCCGTTGATACCACGGCATTACTGTTCTTCCCCGCACGGACGGAGCAACTAGGATCACACCATTAACATCAAGTAGCGTTGATGAAAGGGTTTTCAATACAACACCTCCGCCCATACTACTACCCAGTACAAATATAGGCATGTTTTGTTCTTTGGACTTTATCAAAGCAACTAAAGAAAATAAATCATCAGCCATTACTGACCCACCATGCCAATAACCAGGAGAATTTGTACCACCAAACCCTCTTTGATCATAGGCTATGGTTTTAATATCCTGTGTAGATAAATACTTTCCCAGTGATGCAAATGATGAAGAGTAATCATTGAATCCATGTAAACAGACAACAATTGCTTTGTGATTTCCATTTTTAGCACGCCATATTTTTAATGGATGTTGATAACCGTCATTAGAAATGAATGCTGTCTTGGTAAGAAGGGCATCACTTATATTTTTCTGTACCTNCATGGCCGTTTTTGGGGGTTTGAAAGACCATGAAAAATTATAAGAAATATAATAAAAAGCAGCCGTTGTCAGCACGAGCATCAACAGAGACATAAACACAAAAGGTTTTTGGAGTTGTAAGAGCATAAGAAAAAGTAGAAATAAATTAGGTGTTTCTATTTGCTACAGTCCATTGTGTGCAATGAAATAATCAATAGTGGAAAAGCGGTATCTTAAAAGCAGAGAAATATTTAAAAACGAATGAATGATAAATCAACTGTGCTACTTTAATAAAGTGACCAATTGACGCGCGTCAAATTGACTCATTTGAATCCTGTCATTNCCTCTACAAAAACCATTTGCGTTATAAGTAAAAAATTCTCGTATACTTATAAGGAGTCACATTACACAAACAGTCAAATCTTCTTGATCAGATAACAAAATGAAGTCGGTATGTCAGTCCCAGAGTTCTGCCGCGAACGACATGAGTAATGCGACATTTTATCAATGGTGTGCTGAATTTGGCAGGATGGATGCCTCGTTAATGAAACGAATGAAAGAGCTTGAAGATGAAAATAGACGGTTTAAAAGGATCTATTCGTATGTAAATCTTAAAGTTGTGCTTGCTAGAAAGGCTATAGAAAAAAAAGTGGTAAAGTTATCCTAAATAGGAGAGATGACACAAAGAGTCGTGATGGAGCGCCGCGCTAACATTAGGATTTTATGCGCTGTACTTTCGATTAGCGAAACTTGCTATCGCTACCCCGCTAGATTACCCTCTGAAAACAAACAAATTGCGGACTGGCTGCTTAGACTAAACATCACACATAAACGCTGGGACTTTGGGTTGTGCTTATAATAACGAACACCCACACTCAGCAACTGGAGGAATTCCAAGCGGTCAGTTACTGAGTGCAGTTTAACCTCTATCCATAACTTCGGTTATTAATAGGAGAATTACACTTATTTTATTGCATTCAGAGGGTAAACCACCCATTTCAAACGTCTGAAAAGGATGATCTGATTTAAAAGAATAAAAAATTAAATAGCAATTAGATCATTAAAATGACCGGTGCGCGTGATTTTAAGTTTCAGTTGAAGCATCCAGTTTGGATGAATTAGGTTAGAACATAATCGATGGCTAATAGAAAAGTTACAATTAAAGATAACAACGGGAATGACTATGTCATGGCAGACATTGAGGCATTTCAAAAGCATCTGTTGGATTATCATTTCTCAGGAACCTCATTACATGAGGAAAAAGGGCATTATTTCACCATTAATGATGAGTTTAGAAAAATGATTGAAAGTTTGGTTAAGGAATAAACACAATCAAATNCAGAAAAGAAATGATTTTAATTAACGAGATANATAGGANATCATAAATTATGAGAATTAATAACGTTATTTGGGTCGTACTCGGGTTGTTGTTATTTTTACCGGGACTTAGTCCAGCGAAAAACATTCAAACAGAGCACGCTCGGTGCATTGATATGTGCGGTAGTAATAAAGGTCGCTTTGATGTTCTATCTCCTTTCTATAAAACAGTACAAGATTGCCATGATAAGTGTGCTAAAAATATAAAATCAATTGGAGTCAGTAATCAGACTATTTTCGGTCAGACGACAGAAAAATTTTATATTCCGATAAATAAAAATACAGTCCTAAAGAAAGGGGACATTATAGAAGTTGATTGCTTACAAAAAAGGATTAGGATTCGTTAAACAATCAATTTTGTTTATAGACCAGAGGTTATGGGTGCTCAAAAGTTGAAAATATAAAGACGTTAACTTAGCTTTATCTTTTTAG